>WBZQ01000052.1_pt2 | contig 68445 bp, 73 predicted proteins | sample 5204251 | NCBI WGS metagenome assembly WBZQ01 (sample SAMN12412402, study PRJNA552823) | activated sludge metagenome | isolation source: activated sludge from nitrification reactor of wastewater treatment plant... | place: USA: Virginia | collected 2017-09
CACGAGTCGGATGGCCTCGGCGAACAGCGCATCGCCGGCCAGGATCGCCGTGTCCTCGCCGAACGCCCGGTGGCAGGTCGGCCGCCCGCGGCGCAGGTCGTCGTCGTCCATGGCGGGCAGATCGTCGTGGATCAGCGAGTAGGTGTGGATCAACTCGAGTGCGGCGGCGGTCGGCAAAAGCTCGGTCGGATCGCGGTCGAGCGCCTCGGTGGTCGCCAGGCACAACACCGGACGTACGCGCTTGCCGCCGGCCAGCAGCGAGTAGCGCATCGCCTCGACCAGGCCGGCCACCCCGCCGGGCGGCTCCGCGTGCCAGGCGTCGGGCGGGGCGAAATCGATGCCGGCGAGGTAGCTGTCGACGAGCTCCTGCAGGTGCGTCGGGTAGCCGGCGGTCGGAGCGCTCACCGGCCAAATCTACCCACCGACCCGACGTGCGGACGCCGGCGCGGCCCGACCGCGTTTCGGGTGCCGGTCAGGCGGCGTGGGCTGCTACCGTCGCGCGGTGCGCGCGCTGATCCTGCACGGGGCCGACGACCTGCGGCTCGAGACCGTGCCCGACCCCACACCCGGTCCGGGCGAGCTCGTCCTGCGTACGGAATGCGCGATGACCTGCGCGACCGACGCCAAGATCATGCGTCACGGCGGGCACCCGGCATTCCCGGCACTCCCGGCCCCGATGGGGCACGAGGTCACCGGCGAGGTCGTGGCGGTGGGTGCCGGGGTCACGGCCGTCAGCGTGGGGGATCGCGTGGTGGCGGCCAACTCGGCGCCGTGCGGTGATTGCCGCGGCTGCGCGCGCGGGCGACCGGGCCTGTGCGACGACCTGAGCTATCTGTGGGGGACGTTCGCCGACTACGTTCGCGTGCCGGCGCGCATCGTGGCGGTGAACACCATCCCGCGGCCGCCGGGCCTGCCGCTGGAGCTGGCGCCGCTCATCGAACCGCTGGCGTGCGCCATCCACGGCGTCGATCGTTCGGCGGCCGCCGCGGGCGAGCAGGTGGTGGTCCTGGGCGGCGGCGTGCAGGGGCAGTTCCTCACGGCGTGTCTTGCGGCGCGCGGCTGCCAGGTCACCGTGTGCGATCCGCACCCCGAACGCCGCGCGCGGGCGCTGCGGTTCGGCGCCGTGCGTGCGCTGGATGCGCCGCACGACGATCGCGAGGCCGCGGTGGTGGCGTCCGAGCTGGCCGGCGGTCGCGGCGCGGACGTGGTGTTCGAGGCGATCGGTCGCCCCGAGACATGGCAGCTCGCGGTCGCGATCGCCGGCCGCGGCGGTGAGGTGAACCTGTACGGCGGCTGTCGCGCCGGCACCACGGTCACGTTGCCGACGCAGCCGATCCACTACGACGAGCTGCGCCTGCAAGGCAGCTACCACCACACACCACAGACGGTGCGCGCCGCGCTCGCGATGCTCGTGGCCGGGGTCGCGCCGTTCGGCGAGCTCATCGGCCCGCCGGTAGGGCTTGCCGGCGTGGGGGCGGTGCTGGCGACGTCGGGGCCGAAACGGCCCGTCGTTCCCGGGCTCGAGCAGGCGGTCGACGCGGAAGCGCCGACCGCCTGACCGCTACTTCAGGCGTTTGGCCAGACGGCGCAACTCGGCGTAGCTGCGCGACTCGTCACGAAGGCGCGACAATTCCTGCTCCTGCCGCCGCACGACCTTCGCCAGCTCGTCCAGCGCCGCCGTCGCCTTGGCGAGCGCCGACTGCACGTCGCCGCCGGCCGCGCGACCACGGGGGCTGGCGGCCTCGGCCCGGCGCCGACGCGGGCGGAGGGTCGCGCCACGCTGGCGGGCCACCCGGTAGTAGTTCGCGGCGACGGTTCCCTCTTCCCGCCCGCTGCGTGTCGAGATTTCCTTGAACGCCTGCGACTTGTTCATGCCGCCGGCCACCAAGCGCTCGACTTCATCGAAGATCTCGTTTCCGATGCTGCCGCGCGCGGGCTTGTCATCTGCCATGGATTGGGCCCCCACAGTTCGTATGATGAATACCTGACTCGACGCGATGATACAGAGTCACGCGTCTATAGACCTCACGGTTCTGACATGAAGACGAGCATCGCGACGCTATACCCATGCAGATACGATGCGCCGCCGACCGGCCCGATCTCACCATTGCAGAACATCCCTGCGGCGGGGAGCTGCAGTACGTCGGCCACGACGCCGGCGTCGTGGTCCGGCGAGCCGAACAGCCGCCGCCCCCGTCCGTTGCACGTAAACATGAGCACGGATTGTATGGAGTCCGCCCCGGCGTCCTGTAGATCGGTCAGCGCGCGACGCAAGTCGTCATCCGCGGTCGCGGCGTCGCGCATCTGAAGATGAAATGTCTGACCGACCCGTACGTCGGTGCCGACGACCACTCCGCCCGTCTCGAGATCCCGCCCGTGAATGGCACGCACCAGGAAGTCGCCCCGTGTGTAGTCGGGCAGGTTCTCGTTCACCACGATCCCGCCGAGCACCAAACCCGAGGGCGCGCCCGGTCGCGTGCGCTCCTCCTGGAGCACACCCATGATCTTCTCGTAGGCGGGGACGCCCGCGAGCTCGTCGATGCGGTTGCCTGCACCCGCGGTGATGACCATGTCGGGACCGATCGGCGTGCAACCCTGCGAGACGAGCCCGACGGCGCGGGCGCCCGGCAGCGCTGCGACCACCGCGCCCTCGAAGTGCACCTGGGTGTCGAGGAACAGCACATGGTCGCCGGCACGATGGCCGCCCGAGGCCAGGCCGCCCACCGGGGCCGGCAGGCCCGCCACGCGGTGATCCGACAGCAGGACGTCGGCGGCGAAGGTGAACGGGTCGGCCAGGCACAGCACCGGGGCGTCGGGGTCGACGCCGCCCAGCTCTCGCTGCCAGGCCCCGACCGTCGGGCGTTCGGCGTCGGGGTCGATCGTCAGATGCCGGCAGATCGGCGCGACCCCGGGCAGGACCGCCGCCCACAGCGCCAGCGCCGGTCGATCCTCGTACTCGTGCCCGCCGCCGATCGGCGCCTCGCTCATGCAGCCGATCAGCGCGGCCGGGTGCAGCAGCTGGTGCAGCTCCTCCAGGACCTCCCACGGATCGCCGAGCAGCTGCGGCGACGCGAACACGGTCAGCACTGTCGGTGTGGCGCCATCGAGCTGCTGGGCGATCGCACTCGCAGCACGCGCCACGACGTCGTGGGGGTCGTCGCCGGCGGCGGCCGTCGCCGCGAAACGCCGAGCCACGGCGCCGTTCACCGTGGGTCCCCTTGCGTGGGCCCGTGGCGCGTGCCACACTCGCGGCGCACACACCGCTCGAGCAGGCGGCAGCAACTGCTCACGCTTGGGCCACCCGCTGAGGGTGGCTCAACGCGCATTTGGGGCCGTGTCGTCGCCCGGGGCGTCCTGCCAGTCGAATGGGTCGATGACCGCGCGCGCGTCCTCCAGCCGCTGCGGGTGGACCATCACGATCCGGGGACCGCCGGCCAGGAAGTCCGGCACGTCGAACCCCTGGGCACGTCGGTGGAAGCTCGGGATCTGTGCGTCCTGCAGGAGATTGCAGATGAGTTCGGCGACCGGCTGGTTCGGCGCGTACGTCAGTGCCACCCAGGTCGGGCCCTCGGAGTTCTTTGCGCTGCGCCGCCCGAACATCGCTAGTGGTGTGACCAGGGAATGGCCTGCGCACCGTGGCGAGCACGACCGAGCGAAGCGCAAGCGCAGCGCATCGCCCCGAGCGGTGGCACGCGAGGAACCGGGGCTGGCGCCTCGCGAGGTGGCGCAGCCGGCGAAACCGCCACGGTGGCTGGCAGTCGCATCGCTAGCCGAGCGTCAGCTCGCGGGCCGGCGGCCGCCGGCGAGGTCGCCCGATCTGGAACGGAATCGCCAGTAGGAGGCCGGCACCGAATCCGATGATGTGGGCCCAGTAGGCGACCCCGCCGCCCCCATCCGTGCCGGAGCTCTGCGACACGTAGAAGATCTGGAACGCCAGATAGGCGCCGAGCACGATCCACGCGGGCAGCCGCATCGGGATGATCGCGACGAGCGCCAGCACACGCGCCTTCGGGAACATCAGGAAGTAGGCACCCAGCACCCCGCTGATCGCTCCCGAGGCTCCGATCAGCATCGCCGTCGAGTCGGGTGCCACGATGACCTGGCCGATGGCGGCGATGATGCCGCACAGCAGGTAGAACGGCAGGAACCGAACCCGGCCGAGGCGGTCCTCGACGTTGTTGCCGAAGATCCACAGGAACAGCATGTTGCCGAGTACGTGCAGCCAGCTGCCATGCATGAACTGGTGGGTCACGAGCGACGTGGCGCGCGGTTGCCGGGCGTTCGCCTCGGCGCAGATCTCGGTGAATGCATCACCTGTCGCCTTGCCGTGCACGAGCCGGTCGGGCATGACCCCGAACTCGCACACCAGACCGCTCTGCGAGCGATCGAACTCCTGCTGGGTGGCGAACGACTGCGGGTCGGGACGTGTGGACTGCACGGCGAAGATCGCGATGTTCACGATGATCAGAAGCAGCGTGAGAATCGCGAACCGATGGGTGGGGTTGTCGTCGCGCAGCGGCAGCACGGTCAGTCCGCCAGGATGAGGGCGAGCAGGGCCGCCTGGGTGTAGAGGCGGTTGTGTCCCTCCTGCCACGCCGCCGATCGCGGCCCGTGAATCACGTCGTACGAGATCTCCATGTCGTGGTGGGCCGGCAGGGGATGCATCGCCACCGCGTCCGCTGCGGCACGGTCGAGCAGCTGCTGGTCGAGCTTGTACGGGCCCAGCGCCCGCACCCGCTCGGCCTCACGCTCCTCGTCGCCCATCGACACCCAGGTGTCGGTGTAGATCGCTCGCGCGTTGGCGACCGCCTCGGCCGGGTCGCGCATCACCGTGACCGAGCCGCCGCGCTCGCGGGCGGTGGCGTCGGCCCAGGCCACCGTGTCCGCGTCCGGGTCGTACCCCTCGGGGCACGCGCACGTGACGTGCATGCCGAGCTTGGCGCCCACCACCGCGAGCGAGATGAAGCAGTTGTTGCCGTCGCCGACGTACGCGACCTTGAGCCCGGCCAGGTCCCCGAACCGCTCGCGAAGCGTCAGCGCATCCGCCAGACCCTGGCACGGGTGATGCTCGTAGGTCAGCGCGTTGATCACGGGGATGGACGCGTGGGTCGCGAGGTCGACGAGCTTCTGGTGCGGGCCGGTGCGCAGCACGATGGCGTCGACGATGCCCGAGAGGATGAGCGCCGTGTCCTGGATGGCCTCGCCGCGGCCCAGCTGGGTGTCGCCGGACGACAGGTAGATGGCGTGCCCGCCGAGGCGGGCGGTGGCCGACTCGAAGGCCACCCGCGTGCGGGTCGAGTTGCGTTCGAAGATCATCGCCACGACGCGGTTGTGCAGCCAATCCGGCCATTCCCGCCACGGGGTGGCCTTGAGCCGGGTGGACAGATCGAGCACCGCCTCGATGGCCTCCGTGGAGTGGTGGCGCAGCGTCAGCACCGACCGGCCGGCGAGATCGGGGTGGGGTGCAGGGCGCTCCATGTGGTCGCTTTCGTCGAGACGTGATCGGGAGCGGGCGAGGATAGCGGCCTTCGTGGGGGTGCCGCTAGTGCCCCGCGTCGGAAGCGATTGATGGTGTGGCGAGCGAAACACCCGCCGGACAAGGACGAGCACGCAGCCGCGCGTTCGCCGCCGGTGAGCGGAGCCAGATTCGGAGGAGGTCGCAGCCGCCAGACGGTCGCGACGAACGATCGACGTGGGCATCGCCCCACATTGCGAGAAATTCCGGCCGAGGCCGTGATTAGGGTCCTCGCCAGCATGTCCTCGATGTCGTCCCGCATCCCGCCTCGCGATGGTCGACGCCGCGCCTACGGCCCACCGGTGTTGCTGGTGGCGCTGCTCGCGGCGTGCACCGCCGCCACCATCGCGGCACCCGCTGCGCTGTGGCCGGTGATGGTGCTGCCGATCGCATTCGCGATGCCCCTGGTTGGGCTGTCGGGCCTGGCGTTCGCCGCGATGGTCGCAGGGATCGCCTACGCCGCGGTCGCCGACAAGACCGAGACGCCCACCGCTGCGCTCATCGTCGCGTGGCTCGCCACCGTGGCGGCCGCGCTGCTCGTGGGTGCACGCCATGCGAAGGTCACGCGCGACTTCGAGAGGCTCTCGGGCGCCTCCATGCGCGATCGTCTCACCGGGCTCTACAACTTCGCCTTCTTCTCCGATGCGCTTCGCCGCGAGTGCCAGCGCAGCACCCGCTACGGGGGCACGCTGTCGCTCGTCCTGTTCGACCTGGACGGCTTCAAGTCGTTCAACGACACCTACGGGCACGGCGTCGGCAACCTGCTGCTGGCCGAGGTCGGGCAGGTGATGGCGCACAATCGCCGCTCCGCCGACATCGCGGCGCGCTTCGGTGGAGAGGAGTTCGCGCTGCTCGTGCCCGGCTCGTCCACGATGGCCGTCGAAGCGGCCGAGCGTATCCGGAGCGCGATCGCCCGCATCACCATCGACGTCGGGAGCGGTAACTTCGACGGACGAACCATCTCCGCCGGGGTCGCGACGTTCGTGCGCGGCGAGTCCCACGAGGCGCTGATCGAGCAGGCCGACCAGGCGCTCTACCTGTCGAAGCGCCGCGGCCGCAACCGCGTGAGCGTGGCGGGTGCAACCGAGCTGCGGGACGCGGTCGGCGCCTGAGGCGCGGCGGCACCGTCGCTCACCGTGGAACCGTCCGACTCCCTCGATCGCCGCCTCGGCCGCACGGTTCGCGAGTGGCTCGCCGCCGTCCCCGGAGGGCCCCGTGCCGCGACGATCGCCAGCGACGCGCTGGCCCCCGTGTTCACCGCGGTCGTGGTCGGCCTGCTCGCCCGACCGGCCGGGCGCAGGGCGGGCCTGCAGGCCGGGATCGGCGCGGTGGCGGCCGCAGGCCTCGCCCGGGTGCTACGCGACGGCATCGGGCGCCCCCGTCCCGGCGACCGCGCCGACGGCGGGTTCCCCAGCCGGCACGCCGCGGCGTCGGTGGCGATCGCGCGTGCCGTGTGCCGCAACCGTCCACGGGTCGGCCGCGTGCTCGGTCCGGCGGCGATGCTGGGGCTCGCCGGGCGCGTTGCCACCGGCGAACACGATCCCGGCGACATCCTCGCCGGCGCGGCGCTGGGCTGGTACGTCGATGCGATCGTGGCACGCCTCGGCGGCGCCCGCGACTGACGCCGCCACCCACCACGCCGTCTATGCTGGCCGCATGCCGCCCGATCTCGTACGACGTGCCGTGGTGGCGGTCGCGCGCTGGACGAGCGGGTTCCTGTTCGTGGTGGGATTGCTCGGGCTGCTGCGACGGCACTTCGACCGCTTTGCGAGTGCGCCCGGCGTCGACGTCATCTGGCTGCGCGCGACTCCGCTCGGCCACCTGCTGTTGTTCATGCTGGGGTTCGCCGGCATCGCACTGGTGCGTGCACCCGCGGCCGCCCGTCGATCGCTCATGCGCAGCGGGGCTGCGCTGGTCGTGCTGGGCGTGGCAGGAGCGTTCCTCGACGCCCTGTCGTTCAACGTCCGGATGACGGTGGTGCTCGTCGTGCTGGGCGCCGTGTGCCTCGCCGTCGGCATCGTCGGCCGGGGGCCGGCCGGGGAGTCACTCAGCCCAGGCTGACCAGCGCGTCGAGCCCGACACGGCAGGTCTCGACTCCGGCGATCTCGCGGTCCTGGGCCGACAGCCAGCCAGGGTCGTCGCCCACCAGCTGGTTCGAGACCGTCAGCACGCAGCCGGCGCGCGCGCCGTGGCGGGCGGCAAGGCTGAAGATGACCGCTGCCTCCATTTCGACGGCAAGGATCCCGCGTGCCTGCCATCCCTCGTTGCGGCCCGGCTCCAGGTCGTAGAAGACGTCGGTGCTGACCACGGTGCCGTGGCGCACAGGGCGTCCGCAGCCCGCCGCGGCCGCGGCCAGCGCTTCGACCACCGCCGCGTCGGGAGGCGGTGCGGTGCCGCCGCTCATGGCCAGTCCGGCGCCGTCGTCGGCGACCGCGCGGTCGACGACGATGAGCGATCCGGCGTCCAGGTCGGTCTGGAGCCCGCCGGCGGTGCCGGCTCGGACCAGCACGCGGGCGCCCAGCTCGATGAGCTCATGGGTGACGATGCCGGTGCTGCCGCCGCCCATGCCGGTGGTCTGGACGGTGACCTCGACGCCGCGGTAGCGGCCCGTGTAGCCCAACAGCGCGCGGGTTGCCGTGACCAGGGTCGCGCCGTCCAGCAACTCCTTCGCGACGAGCGTGGCACGGTCGGGATCGCCGGGGCACAGGGTGAGCGGCGACTGGCGTTCGGGAGGGGTCTGCAGGTGGATCGCCATCGGCTCCGGCACACTATCGCCATGGACCTTTCCCTGGTGGAGCACGTCGCGGCCCAGGTCGCGGCGCACGGGCTGCTCGCCCCGGGTGAGCCGGTCCTGGCGATGGTGTCCGGCGGCGCCGACTCGATGTGCCTGCTCGACCTCCTCACGCGCGTGCACGACGGACCACCGACCGTGCTCACGATCGATCACGGCCTGCGCCCTGACAGTGCCGACGAATGCGCCGCGGTGGCCGCCGACGCGGAGCGTCGCGGCCTGCCCGTGGTCACGCGCCGCCTCGAGCTCACGCCCGGTGCCGGCCTGCAGGAACGCGCCCGGCAGGCGCGGCGCGCCGTCGCCCTCGAGGTGGCCGACGCACGGGGCATCGGGACCATCGCCACGGGCCACACGCGCTCGGATCAGGCCGAGACCGTGCTCTTCCGGCTGGCGCGTGGCACCGGCCGCACCGGCGCCGCCGGTATGCGTGCGCGGGCCGGCCGGTTCGTGCGCCCGCTGCTGGACGTGTCGCGTGACGACACGCGCGAGTGGTGCCGCACGCAGGGCATCGTGTTCGTCGACGATCCGTCGAACGACGACCCGAGCTTCGCTCGGGTGCGCGTGCGCCACCAGCTGATGCCGGTGCTCGAGCACATCCATCCCGGCGCCGAGCGCGCCGTGGCGCGCTACGCCGAGCTTGCCGCCGACGAGGCCGACCTGCTCGACCAGCTGGCCGCGGAGGCCTGGACGCGCTGCGCGACGGCGCGCGGACTGGACGTGGCGGCGCTGCGCGGTGAGCACCACGCGCTGACCCGGCTCCTCGTCCGCCGTCTCCTGCACGATCACGGGCTACCGGCCGACGGCGCCGTGGTTGCCCGCGTGGTGGAGCTCGCCGGCCGCGAACGCGGCAGCATGGACGTGGCCGGCGGGGCAGTGCGGGTCGACGCCGGCGTGCTGCACGTGAGCGGGCCGGCGGCGCCGACTCCCGCGGCGACCGTCGTGCGCGTGCCCGGCACCACCACCTTCGGCCGCCACCGCCTGCACGCCCGGCGCGACACCGCCGTCGCACCCACGGCCACGTCGGTGTCGGTGCGCCCCGACGCCCGTCTTGCGGTGCGTTCGCCCGAGGCCGGTGATCGCATCGCGCTCGCCGGCGGTGGCCACGCCCGGGTGGGCAAGTTGCTGGCGGCAGCCGGCGTGGCGTCGCACGTGCGCCACCTGGTGCCGGTGGTGGTGGATGACGGGCGCGTCGTCTGGGTCGGCGGGTACCGTGCGGACCCCGAACTGCTCGTGGCACCCGGCGAACCGGCCATTCGATTGGAGCTCGTGTGAAGGACCCCCGCATCGGAGCGGTGCTCATCTCGGAATCGCGCCTCCAGGAGCGCATCGCGGAGATCGCCTCCGCCGTGTCGGCGGACTACGCCGGGCGTGAGGTCCTGGTGATCGGGGTGCTCAAGGGTGCGCTGCCGTTCATCGCCGACCTCGTTCGCAAGCTGACGGTGCCGTGCACCCTCGACTTCATGGCCGTTTCGTCCTACGGCGCATCGATCCACTCCTCCGGAGTCGTGCGGATCCTGAAGGACCTCGATGCGCCCATCGCCGGCAAGCACGTGCTGCTGGTGGAGGACGTGATCGACTCCGGGCTCACGCTCTCGTACCTCATCAAGAACCTGCGCTCGCGCGAGCCGGCCTCGCTCGAGCTGTGCACGCTGATGGTCAAGCCCGGGCGGCGAGCACTGCCGGTGGAACCCAAATACGTGGGGTTCGAAATGCCGAACACGTTCGTGATCGGCTACGGGCTCGACCTGGACGAGCAGTTCCGTCAGCTGCCCTACATCGCCGAGCTCAACCAGGTCGGCACCGAGCCTTCGGAATAACGCTGCTATCCTCGGCTTGATTGTCGAATCCCGCGAGGACTGATCCCTGAACCGCTTCCTCAAGAGCGCCGCATTTCCGATTCTGATCGTGCTGCTGCTCGTCTTCGTCGCATCCAAGGTCTTCACCACCGGTGACACCAAGGCGAAGGCCGGCTACAGCGAGTTCTCCACGGCGCTCGGCCTGCATCAGGTCACGGCCATCCAGATCGATCAGGATCGCAACAAGATCACCTACAAGGTCGACGGCAACAACAAGACCTTCACCACCGGCTACCTGGATCAGCAGGGCGACGACCTGATCAGGAGCGTCGAGAGCGCGAAGGTGGCGAACGTCGACATCAAGGCGCGCGCCGGTTCCACCTGGTGGAGCGTGCTGATCGCCCTGGCACCCTTCGTGTTCATCTTCCTCATCTGGATCTTCCTGATGAACCAGATGCAGGGCGGCGGGAGCAAGGTGATGAGCTTCGGCAAGGCGCGGGCCAAGCGCATGTCGGTCGACTCGCCCAAGATCACGTTCCGCGACGTGGCCGGCGCCGACGAAGCTGTCGAAGAGCTGCACGAGATCAAGGAGTTCCTCGAGAACCCGAAGAAGTTCCAGGCGCTCGGCGCGCGCATCCCGAAGGGTGTCCTGCTGTTCGGACCGCCCGGCACCGGCAAGACCCTGCTGGCTCGCGCGGTGGCAGGCGAGGCCGGTGTGCCGTTCTTCTCCATCTCGGGGTCCGACTTCGTCGAGATGTTCGTCGGGGTTGGCGCCTCGCGCGTGCGCGACCTGTTCGAGCAGGCGAAGACCTCAGCGCCGTGCATCATCTTCATGGACGAGATCGATGCCGTCGGCCGTCACCGCGGGGCCGGACTCGGCGGCGGTCACGACGAGCGCGAGCAAACCCTCAACCAGCTGCTCGTCGAGATGGACGGCTTCGAGGCGAAGGACAACATCATCCTGATCGCCGCGACGAACCGTCCCGACATCCTCGACCCGGCGCTGCTTCGCCCCGGCCGGTTCGACCGGCAGATCGTGGTGGACCGCCCCGACCGCACCGGACGCGAGGCGATCCTGCGCGTGCACACCAAGGGCAAGCCGATCGCCAAGGACATCAACCTCGACTCGCTGGCGGGCCAGACGCCCGGCTTCACCGGTGCCGACCTGGCGAACCTCGTGAACGAGGCGGCGCTGCTGGCCGCGCGTCACGGCAAGCGGATGATCGGGGCGGATGAGCTCGAAGAGGGCATCATGCGCGTCATCGCGGGCCCGGAGAAGAAGTCGCGCCTGCTGTCGGACCGCGAACGCAAGATCACGGCCTACCACGAGATGGGTCACGCCCTGGTCGGCCACTACCTGCCGAACGCCAACCCGGTGCACAAGATCTCGGTGATCGCCCGCGGGCAGGCCCTCGGTGTGACCGTGTCGATGCCGGTGGAGGACAAGTTCACCACGACGAAGGCCGAGTTCGAGGATCAGATGGCGATGCTGCTGGGCGGCCGCACCGCCGAGGAGCTCGCGTTCAACGAGATCACGACTGGCGCGAGCAACGACCTGGAGCGCGTCACGCAGATCGCCAAGTCGATGACGATGCGCTTCGGTATGTCCGACAAGCTTGGTCCGCGCGTGCTGGGCCACAATCACGGCGCACCGTTCCTGGGTCGCGACATGTACAGCGAGCCCGACTACTCCGACGAGATGGCACGCGAGATCGACGCCGAGATCAACCGCATCATCGAGGCGGCGCATGGCCAGGCGCGCGCGATCCTCGAGGAACACCGCGCCAAGCTGGACGACCTCTCGGAGGTCCTGCTGCGACGCGAGACGATCGAGCGCGAGGAGTTCCTGGGCCTGCTGGACGGCAAGTCCGAGGATGAGGTGTTCAAGGCCAAGGACGAGAAGGATGCGCGCGCCCGCGCCGAAGCCGAACGTGAGCTCGGTCAGGTGCAGGAGGAGTCGCCGGCCAAGCCGGTCGCGCCGCCCACGACGCCCGGCCCCGCGGTGCCCGAAGCCTGATCCCGTTGGTCGCGCCGGACGTGACCGGCATGTGAGAGCGTTCGGCGATGTCCTATCTCGACGACCTGTTCGCCCTGGACGGTCGCGTGGCGATCATCACCGGCGGGAGCTCAGGCATCGGGCACGCGATTGCGGGTGGTCTGGCACGCGCCGGTGCAGCGGTCGTGCTGATGGGGCGCGCCGGCGAGCGGCTGGAGGCGGCGCGGGCCGAGATCGCGGGTGGCGGCGCCCGCGCGGCGAGCGTGGCGGTCGACCTTGCCGACCGCGACGCGCTGGCGACGGCGGCCGAGGCGGCGACCGCGCCGTTCGGTGAGCCCGACATCCTGGTAAACGCGGCCGGAGTCAACCACCGGCCGCCGCTCGCAGACATCACCGCAGCGGAGTGGGATGCGGCCCTCGCCGTGAACCTCACGGCGCCGTTCCTTTTGGGTCAGCGCTTCGGTCCCGCGATGGCCGATCGGGGCTGGGGGCGCATCCTGAACGTCGGCTCCCAGCAGACGATCCGCGCCTTCGGTCGCAGCGGTGCCTATGGGGTCGCGAAAGCCGGCGTGGCGGCGCTGACGCGTTCACAGGCGGAGGCGTGGTCGGCAACGGGCGTCTGCGTCAACACCCTCGTGCCGGCGTTCGTCCGCACTCCGATGACCGAAGCGGTCTTCCGGGATCCCGAGCAGGCGGATGCCATGGCGGCGCGCACCATGATCGGCCGCAACGGCCTCCCGGGCGACCTGATCGGCGCAGCCATCTTCCTGTGCGGGCCATCGTGCGTATATCTCACCGGCCAGACCATCTTCGTGGACGGCGGGTTCTCCGTCCACTAGCACCGACAGGGACGGCGCACGGAACGCACGGACGAGCGGGCGGCCGGCCCATCGCGCAACCCGATCGCGGCGATCGCTACCATCGCGCCATCGAGGATCCGCTTCAGTGGCTCAGCGCCCCCTGTGTCATGGGCGTTCTCAACGTCACACCCGACTCCTTCTCGGACGGCGGCGAGCACTTCGCGCCCGACGATGCACGGGCGCACCTGCAGCGGATCGCGGCGGACGGGGCGGCCATCTGCGACATCGGCGCCGAGAGCACGCGCCCGGGTGCTCGCCCCGTGCGCGCCGAGGAGCAGCTGCGGCGCCTGGAGCCGGTCTTCGCCGCGCTGCGCTCCACCCGCCCGGTGGCGGTCTCGATCGACACCGCCAGCGCTGCGGTGGCCGCGGCAGCCGTCGACGCGGGCGCGGTGGTCGTGAACGACATCACGGCCGGGCGGGGCGACCCGGCCATGCTCGAGCTGGTCGCCGAGCGCGGAGTGGCGATCTGCCTCATGCACATGCGCGGCACCCCGAGCACAATGCAGGACGCCCCGCAGTACGATGACGTCGTCGAGGAGGTCCGAGCCTTTCTGGCCGAACGAATCGGCGCGTGCGTGCGCGCCGGCATTCCCGAGCAGCGTGTGCTCGTCGATCCCGGCATCGGCTTCGGCAAGACGCTCGACCACAACCTGGCGCTGTTGGCCGGGCTTGCCCGCATCCGGGACCTCGGTCGCCCGATCGTCGTCGGCGTGTCGCGCAAGCGGATGCTCGGCCTGCTGCTCGGGCGGGCGGTCGACGAGCGTTTGGCCGGGTCGCTCTCCGGTGCGCTTGCGGCGGTCGCGCGGGGGGCGTCGGTCGTGCGCGTGCATGATGTACGCCAGACGGTGGATGCGTTGCGCGTCTGGACCGCGATTGAGGAGGCGGGTTGAGCGATCACATGACGGTGTCACTGCGCGGCATCAGCTGCCGCGGCCATCACGGAGTGTTCCCGGGCGAGCGGGCACGCGGCCAGCGCTTCATCGTCGACCTCGACATGGTCATCGCCGACACCGACTCCACCGAGTCGGACATGCTCGACGACACCGTCGACTACGCGCTGATCGCCGCCGCGGTGGCGCGGTTGGTCGAGGGCGAGCCGGTGCATCTGCTGGAACGTCTCGCCGGCATGATCGCCACCTCCGTGCTGCGCGACGCGCATGTCAGCGAGGTCGCGGTGACGATACGAAAGCCGGAGGTCGAGCTGCCTGTGGTCGCCGCCGAGGCCTCCGTCACGCTGAGGCGTTCGCGCTGATCTACTGGATCGGCCTCGGCGCAAACGAGGGCGACATGGTCGCCACGATGAGGCGTGCCATCGTCGAGCTGCACCGGGAAGGGGCGCTCGTCGAGGCCGTGAGCAGCCTGTACCGCACGGCCCCGCGGGACCTGGTCGAGCAGCCGGCGTTCACCAACGCCGCCGCCCGCCTGGAGTTCGACGGTGAGCCGCCCGGCCTCCTGTCGGTGTTGAAGGCCATCGAACGCCGCCTGGGGCGCCAATCCGAGGGGCGGCGCTGGGGGCCGCGACCGATCGACCTCGACATCCTGCTGTGGGAAGGCGGTGGCTGGCGTGACGGTGCACTGCGCATCCCGCACGAGCGCCTGCAGGAGCGCCGGTTCGCGCTGGTGCCGCTGCTCGAGATCGATCCCACGTTGGCGCTCCCGGACGGGACCCCCCTGCGCGCACTGGATGATGCGCTCGCGGGCGACCCCGAGCAGTCAGTCGAGCGGCTGGACGGCGTCGCTCTGCGCTGACAGGCGCGCGGCGAGTGCGTGGTACATCGCGCCCATCCGTGGCGTGTCGGGCTCCACGTCCACGCGCATCCCGTGCTCGAGCAGCGCCTGCCGGGTCACCGGCCCGACCGCGGTGACGAGCACCCGGGGCGGAAGTGCACTGATGTCGCACTCGGCCTGATCGGCGATCGCCGCGAACCCGTTGACGGCGTTGGCGCTCGTGAAGGTGATGGCCGCAAGGCGTCCGGCAATGGCGTGGGCCACGAGGGCCCGGGCCGGACCGATGTCGGCGGGGGAGGAGATCGCATACGGGTGGATCGCCGCCACCGACGCGCCCAGGCGGGCGAGCCCATCCACGAGGGGGTCCGGCGGCGGCCCTGCGCACTGCACCAGCACGCGCTTGCCATCGGAACCGTCACGGGTGAGCGCGGCGAGCACGCCGCGTGTCTCCGGCGGGTCGGCGAGCGCGTCGACGCGGACGTCCAGCGCGCGCAACACCGCCCGGGCCTTCGCACCGCGGGCGAGCACGCGGGCGCCGGTCAGTGCCGCGCGCAGCAGGTCGCCGCGCCCCGCATGGTCGGCGACGGCCATGAGATGGCGGGCGCCGACACCGGTCATGAACACCGCCACATCGACGGAAGCGGCGAGGGCACGATCGAGTTCCATCAGCACGGCGGCGTCCTGCGCCGCACGATCCAAGTCGATGCACGGCCCGAGAATCGGCTCGCCACCGAACGCACGGACCAGGGCCGCCTGCTCGTCGGCACGACGGGCCGCGGTGATGCCGACCGGTGCCCGGTGCGCCCCCGCGTGCTGTGTTTTCGAAACGGTCATCTCATGTCGATCTGTTGGGAGCCGTCGGTGCGCTCGCCGGAAGCTCCGGCTGCGATCGCAAAGAGCCGCAGCACCGCATCGCTAGAGTCCTGATGGTGTTGAACCCCGGTGAGGCTGTCAAGCGGCGCACGAAGCGCCTTCTCCGCCAGGCCCATTTCCTTCCGCTGGTGGAGGCGATGCGCTTTCGCCGGCGGCGCAGGTTCATGCGGCAGGCGAATGCGCATTTCGTTCTCGCCAACCCGGGCTTTCCCATCCCGCCCGAGGACCTTGCCTTCGACGCGTTCGGCCACGTCGACTGGGCGGGATACCGGCGATCCGGCGAGGTGCAGGCGGCAGCGATCGCGGAGATCCTTCAGGCGGCTCATGCGGCCCCTGACGTTGCCGTATTGGAATGGGGGTGCGGCCCGGGACGGCTGCTTCGTCACATGCCGGGACTGCTCGGTGAGCGGGCGCAGCTGTCCGGGTGCGACTACAACGAGCGGTCCATCGCGTGGGACCAGGCCAACCTCTCGGGCATCCGCTTTTTCACCAACGCGCTGCAGCCCCCGCTCGCTGCGCCGTCCGAATCGTACGACGCCGTCTACTGCGTCTCGGTGTTCACGCACCTGTCCGAAGGGATGCAGCTCGCGTGGGCAGCGGAGCTCGCGCGTGTGCTGCGACCGGGCGGGCTGCTGCTGTGCACCACGCAGGGCGACGCGTACCGGGAGCAGCTCGAGACCGCGGAACAGCGTGCGGCCTACGATTCCGGCGAGGCGGTGACACTGGGAAACTACCGTGAGGGCAAGAAGTACTACCTGGCGTTTCATCCCGAACGATTCGTGCGCGAGCGGCTCCTGGCGGAGTTCAGCGGCGTGCGTCGCATGCGCACCGCCCGCCTGCAGCTGGAGTTCTTTCGCCAGGACACCTGGGTGGGTTGGAAACCGCCATACGATCCGGCGGCCGGCGCGGCACTCGACCGACTGACCATCTGACCTGGTGCCGCGCGGGCACTGCCGTTAGGTCCCGGTTGATGCGGCGCGGGTTCGCGTGGCGGCGGGGACGGCCATGTCGCCGACCATCGTCCGCGCACGCAGCGCCAGCGCGAAGGCCAGGCGAACGTCCGGATCGTCCAGGTCGCGACCGCTGACCTCACGTGCGCGCTGGAGCCGGTACAGCAGGGTGTTGACATGCACGTTCAGGCGCCGCGCCGCCGCGCGCAGACTCCAGCTCACGTCCGTCAGCGCCTGGATCGTCTCGATCAGCGGAGCCGCCGCACGGCCCTGAGCCTCCTGGCGGATCAGCGGACCAAGCCACTCGTCGATGTAGCGCGCGAGGTCGTCGTCGTTGCCCGCAGCGGCGAGCAGGCGCTCGGCACCGAGACGGCGATAGGAGCTCACACCGGTTGCTCGCATCCGGCGGCCCACGCGCAGGGCCAGCCGGGCCTGCTCGGCCAGCTCGTACAGGTCGCCGGCGTCGCCGGACGACCCGCTCACCCCGGCAGAGAACGTCTGACCGCCCGTGACGACCGTCGCCTCGCGCAGGGCGATCTCGGCGGTGCGCTCCACGTGTGTCGACGCGGCGGGATCCGGGATGAGCATGATGAATGCGCCGCCGCGCTCGACCGTCATCACCCCCTCGTGGCGTCCGCTGCCGCTGCCGGCGACGGCGCGCAACAGACGTCGTGAGCTGTTGGGATCGCTCATTGCGGCTTCGGCTCCGGGGCCGTCGGGTTCGATCACCACCACCCACATCCGTCGGCGCAGGCGCACCCCCAGTCGCGCGGCCCGCTCGGTGAGTCGGGTGACCGCGACATCGTCGAGCGGCTCGGCCAGCAGCTCCTCCACCAGGTCGCCGCGCAGTCGATGCTCGGTTTCGACCGCTGCGCGCTCGCGTGAGAGCTCGAGGGCGAGCACTGTCACGCCGTGCTCGATCGCCCGCTCATGAATGGGGTCGGCGTGGTCGTGCGGATGGACGACCAGCGATCCCAGCGCCACCGCCCCGGCCTGCACCGCCAGCACCCGCGCGGCCGGCGCCAAGTCGTCCGGGTCGAGCACCGCCGGCAGTTCGTCCTCCCGCCGCGGCGCCAGGCGGGCCCCGACGTCGTCGTAGAGGGCCACGGCGGCGCTCGAGCGCAGCGCGATCTCGGCACAGATCGCATCGAGGCCGGCGCCCTCCAGGGACAGGGCCGTGAACCGGCGGTGGATCTCCTCGGAGCGATGCAGCTGTGCCAGCTGTGCCTCCAGGCGCTGATGGAGCGCCGAACGTTCCAGCACGCCCGCAACCTGCGCGGCGATCGCCACGAGGAAGTCGACCTCGGCCATCAGGAAGTGGTGTAGCTCGTCGGTCTGGACGTTGATCACGCCCACAAGACGGTCGCCCGACACGATCGGCACGGAGCACATCGACACGAACCGCGCCTGGTCCACGCCGGGGATCCAGCGAAAGCGGCGCTCGCCATGCACGTCGGCCACCACGACCGGTGCCCGATCGGCGGCCGCCGCACCGGTGATGCCCTCGCCGATCTTGAGCTTCACATGACCGACACCGGCCTGGGACAGACCGTTCGTCGCCGTGAGCCGCAGATGCGTCCCGTCGTCGTCCAGCAGGTACACCGAACAGACGTCCACGCCCATCGCCCCGGTCGTCTCGGCGATCACGAGGTCGACGAGGGACGCGGCGTCCAGGGTCTGGGCGGCCGACAGCGACAGGCGCTGCAGGAACTCGAGTTCACGGGCGGGATCCATAGCCGCAACGGTAGGCGCGGCCGCCGTCCGCGGCTTCGGCCAACGCCACAAAACCCGCTGCATGAGCTTCGCCACGGGCACAAAGCGACTCCGGGGCCGGGAGGCGCCGCCCATCCAAACGCACCCCATCGAATTTCGGAGACTTCGTCCATATCCGGCCCGTTGCGGCGCGCCTACCGTTCCACCCAGATCCGGACCGGGTCGTGTCGAGTACGTCACAGGAGAAGGACATGGGTGAGCATGGTGTTGGAGCAGGTGCCGCCGCACGGGTCGACGGGGATGCATCCCGTCCACCGCCCGCGGGAACACGGGGACCGGCGGCGGGAGTGGGTTGGTCGCATCCGCTTCACCGGCGCGGGTCTGCCATCAGAGCAGGTGGCATGACGACGAAGGACCGAGGGTTCACCGCGCGACCAATGAGGATCAGTCGCGCCGGCCGGCGGGTCATGGATACCGCTGCCTGAACCACCGACACGATTCGTCCGCTCGGCGTGCTTTCCCCCAGCGGCCGAGCGGACGAATCGTTCACACCGCGCATCGCTCGGGCATCTGCACACATGACCGACTCACGTACGGGCCGTCGCCGACCGATACATCGGCAATGGAAACGTCCGTCGCCTACCGACGCTCCGAGGTCGTTGCCGCGCTCTCGCACGCTCTCGACCTGACCGAGGGCCAGCCGATCGGCCATGCCGGCCGCAGCTGCCTGATCGGGATGCGCGTGGGCGATCGCATCGGACTCGACGCCGTGAGCCTCGGCTGTCTCTACTACGCACTGCTGTTGAAGGACGCCGGATGTTCGAGCTCTGCGGCACGCCTGACCGAGATCTTCGGGGGTGCCGACGACCTGGAGCTCAAGCGCGCCGCGAAACTGGTGGACTTCTCGCGCAGGTCCGATGCGGTGCGGTTCGTGACCGGACACGCCGGAAAGGGGCATGGACTCGCGCGCACGCGCGAGGTGGTCGCCGCGGCGCTCGCCTTCAAGCGTCACGGCGGCGAGATCATCGAGGCGCGCTGCGACCGTGGCGCGCGCATCGTCGCGCAGCTGGGCTTCCCCGGCGAGTCGGCCGGCGCGGTGCGTTCGCTGGACGAGCGGTGGGACGGTAAGGGCCGGCCTGACGGACTGGCCGGCGACGACATTCCGCTGTTGGCGCGCATCGCCAGCCTCGCGCAGAACGTCGACTTCTTCCTCACGGCCGTCGGTCGCGAGGGCGCACGTGCGATGGTGGCCCGTCGGCGCGGTACGTGGTTCGACCCCGAGGTGGCGGACGCGTTCCTGTCGATCCCGGATGGCGACGGCCTGTGGTCGTCGATCGCCGGTGCGGACAGCCCCGGCGCCGTCGCCGTTCACGAGCCCGGTGAGGAGGCGACCGCCCTGGTCGACGACGACCTGGACCGGATCGCCATCGCGTTCGCCGACGTCATCGACGCCAAATCGCCCTTTACGTTCGACCACTCGCGCGGGGTCGCACGAGCGGCGATGGCGCTCGGGACCGTGCTGGGCCTCGACGATCAGGAACTGCGCACCCTCAACCGGGCGGCGCTGCTGCACGACATCGGCAAGCTGGGCATCTCGAACTCGATTCTCGACAAACCGGGCAAGCTGACCGACGAGGAACGCAGGCTGGTTCAGGCGCATCCCCGCTACACCGAGGAGATCCTGCAGCGCGTCGGTGCCTTCGCCCCGATCGCGTTCGTCGCCGGCGCCCACCACGAGCGCATCGACGGCGCCGGCTATCACCGCGGCATCGGGGGCGACGATCTCCCGCGCGACGCGCGCATCCTGGCGGTCGCCGACGTCTTCGATGCGCTGTATGCCGACCGGCCGTACCGCGCCGGCATGCCCCTCGAGCGGATCATGGGGATCATGGCCGCGGATTCCGGGACGGCGTTCGACCCGCAGATCGTGGCGGCCCTCGGCGAGTGCGTGGACGACCTGGTCACGGCCACGGACGACCGGCGTGCGCTCGCGGCAGGCTAGCGCGCGTCCGCTACAATGGTCGCCGCAACGCGCCTCGGCTCCGCCGGGGCGTTGACGTCTGGGCCGGGAGGAGCGCGTGTCGCACGCGGACGAGCTCGAGGAGTACGACGCTGAGCTAGAGCTGCAGCTCAAGCGGGAATACAACGACGTGTTCCCGCTGTTTCGCTACTGCGTACTCACGCAGGAGGCAACCTACCTCTGCAACTCGTTCAGCCGTGACATGGTCACCGAACCCTCCTACCCGCTCTTCCACATCGTGATGGACGACGTCTGGGTGTGGGACAAGAACCGCCCGACGCGCATCATCCCGCGCGTCGAGATCCACACCACCCAGGACGTCACGGTCGAGATCCTCAAGACCGACGGCGAGCCGGGCACGCTCAGCGGCTTCGCGGAGGGCGCCGGCTGATGCTGCTCGCGATCGACGTCGGCAACACCCAAACCGCTGCGGGCGTGTTTCAGGGGGGCACCCTGCTGCACCAGTGGCGCACGTCCACCATCCGCACCGCGACCCTGGACGAGCTGGCGGCCCAGCACGACGCAATGCTGCGCCTGCGCGGCGCCAGCCTGGGCGAGGTGGACGACGTGGTGGTCTCGTCCGTGGTGCCGTCGCTCACCACCGGCTACCGGGACCTCGCCCAGCGCTACCTCGACGCCCCGGCGCTGGTCATCGGTCCGGGTGTGCGCACCGGCATGCCGATCACCATCGACAACCCGCACGAGGTCGGCGCCGACCGCATCGTGAATTCCGTGGCCGCCCACCGGCTGTACGGCGGACCCTGCATCGTGGTCGACTTCGGCACCGCCACCAACTTCGACTGTGTCTCGGCGGCGGGGGAGTATGTGGGCGGGGCAATCGCCCCGGGCATCGAGGTGTCGATGGAGGCGCTCACCGGTCGCGCCGCGCGGTTGCTTCGCATCGAGCTCACCGATCCGGGTGTGGCGATCGGGCGCTCGACGGTGGGTGCCCTGCAGTCCGGTGTGCTCTACGGCACCGTCTCGATGGTGGATGGGCTCGTGGCCCGGCTGAAGGCCGAGCTGGACCCGTCGGCCGTCGTCATCGCCACCGGCGGTCTGAGCGGGCTCATCGTGCCCCTCTCGGTGGAGATCGACGAGCACGAGCCGACCCTCACGCTGGAGGGCTTGCGCATGGTGCACGAGCTGAACATGTCGCCACGCGGCCCGGCGGGGCGGCGCCCCCAGTGAGAAAGCGCATGAACCGCACGTTCGCAGCACGCCTGGATGGATGGGACCTCGGCGGGGCAGCCGCAGCTGGGGCATTGAACGAACCGTTCGACATCGGGACGGTCACCGTGGCCAACCGTGTGGTGCAGCCGCCACTTGCCGGCATCGCCAACTGGGCCTACCGCGCGCAGTCCCGCCGGCACGGCGTGGGCCTCGCGGTGTCGGAGATGGTCTCGGCCTACGGCATCGTCTACGACAACCAGCGCACCCGCGACATGCTCGACACGGCCCACGACGAGGGCCCCGTCGGCATCCAGCTGTTCGGTGCGGACCCCGTCGTGATGGCTGCCGCGGCGAAGGTCGTCGCCGCTGCCGGTGCCGACCTGATCGACGTCAACATGGGCTGCCCGGTGCGCAAGGTCTGCAAGACCGGCGCCGGCGCCGCGCTGTTGACCGATCCAGATGTGGGTGCCCGGGTGGTCGCGGCGATGGTCGCGGCCGTCGACGTGCCCGTGACCGTGAAGATGCGGCGCGGCATGACGCCCGCCACGGCCGACCCCATCGGCGCGGCGAGGCGCTTCGTGGACGCCGGCGCCCAGGCGATCTTCTACCACCCGCGCACGGCCAGCGAGGAGTACGACGGACGCGCCGACCATGCCCACACGGCCGAGTTGGTGGCCGCCGTGGGTGTTCCCGTCATCGCGAGCGGCGATATCGACACGCCGGCCGAGGCCCTTCGCCTGGTGACCGAGGTCGGCGCAGCGGCGGTCGCGGTCGGCCGACCCGCATTCGGCAATCCCTGGCTGTTCGCCGAGATCCTCACGGGCGAGCGACGCAGCCCGGCAGCGCTCGGCCCGATCGTGGACGAGGTCGCGCGCTTCGCCGCGGACGTCCGAATCGCCCTCGGTGAACACCGTGCCTGCGCCTACATGCGCAAGTTCTACCCCTGGTACCTGGCGGGATCGGCAGTCTCCGCCGTCGCGCGCGAACGGCTCCTCACGACCCCCACGCTTGACGGCGCGCTCGCGCTTCTTCGTGAGATCGCAACACATGACGCCTTGCAACCTCATGCGAGCGTCGACTACCTTACGGCGCCGTCCCCGGCGTGAACCTCCCCTGAAAGGTGGCTATGGAGCGCGAAGTCGTCCTCACCGAAGAGGGTTTCCAGAAGCTGAAAGAGGAGATCGAGCACCTCTCCACGGTCCGCATGCGCGAGGTTGCCGAGCGCATCAAGGAGGCCCGCGAGTTCGGTGACATCTCCGAGAACTCCGAATACGACGATGCCAAGAACGAGCAGGCGCAGCTTGCCGCTCGCATCAGCCAGTTGGAGCAGCAGCTTCGCAACGCCCGGGTGGTGGATGCTGAACACGTCTCGACTGAGAGCGTCTCCATCGGCGCCAAGGTCACGCTGAAGGACCTGGGGACCAAGAAGAACACCGAATACGCCCTGGTGGGTTCGGCCGAGGCCGACCCGCGTGCGCACAAACTCTCGTCCGAGAGCCCGCTGGGCAAGGCCGTGATCGGCAAGAAGAAGGGCGAGAAGATCACGGTCAGCACGCCACGTGGTGCCATCGAGTACCAGGTGATGAAGATCCAGACCGGCGGGCACTGACGCTGCGCCCGAACGGGCGAACCGGATGAGCGTCGATCCCGAACTTCGCGAGCTCGCGCAGACAAGCCGCGCCTGGCCCTTCGAAGAGGCGCGCAAGCTCGTGGCGCGCGTGGCCGAAGGACGCACCAACGGGCCGGTGCTGTTCGAGACCGGCTACGGCCCGTCAGGCCTGCCGCACATCGGCACGTTCCAGGAGGTCGCCCGCACCACAATGGTGCGACATGCCTTCGAGACGCTGTCGGACGAACCGACGCGCCTGCTGTGCTTCTCCGACGACATGGACGGGTTGCGGAAGGTGCCCGACAATGTCCCGAACCAGGCGATGCTGGCCGAGCACCTGGGCAAGCCGCTGACCCGTGTGCCCGATCCCTTCGGCACCCATGAGAGCTTCGCGCACCACAACAACGCGATGCTGCGCGCGTTCCTCGACCACTACGGCTTCGACTACGAGTTCGCGTCGTCGACCGAGTACTACACGTCGGGGCGCTTCGATCGGGCGCTGCTGCGGATGCTGGAGTGCTTCGACGAGGTGATGGCGGTGATGTTGCCGTCGCTGCGGGAAGAGCGGGCGGCCACCTACTCGCCGTTCCTGCCGATCCACCCGGACACGGGCGTGGTGATGCAGGTGCCGATCGAGGAGGTTCGCCGGGACGCGGGCACGCTCGTGTGGAGCGACCCGGAGTCCGGCACGCGGTTCGAGACCCCGGTCACCGGTGGACACTGCAAGCTGCAATGGAAGCCCGACTGGGCCATGCGCTGGTACGCGCTGGGCGTGGACTATGAGATGTCGGGCAAGGACCTGATCGACTCCGTTCGCCTCGCGACCGACATCGTGAACGTGCTCGGCGGGACGCCGCCCGAGACCTACATCTTCGAGCTCTTCCTCGACGAGGAGGGCGGCAAGATCTCCAAGTCGAAGGGCAACGGGCTCACCATCGACGAATGGCTCACCTACGCCAGCCCAGAGAGCCTCGCGCTGTTCCTCTACAGCAAGCCGCGCGAAGCCAAGCGGCTGTACTTCGACGTGATCCCACGCCAGGTCGACGAGTACCTTGCGCAGCTCGAGGGCTACGCGCGTCAGGACGCGGCGCGACGCCTCGCGAACCCCGTCTGGCATATCCACGGCGGGCAGCCGCCTCAGCCCGAGCCGCTCGGTGGCGGCGGGCGTACGCCGGTCACCTTCGCGCTGCTGCTGAACCTGGTCGCGGTGGCCAACACCGACGATCGGGAGCGCCTGTGGACGTTCCTGCGCCGCTACGCCCCGGGGGTGTCACCCGACACCCATCCGCGCCTCGATGCCCTGGTGGGCTACGCGCTGCGCTACTACGAGGACGTCGTCAAGCCGACGCGGAGGTTCCGCGCTGCGGACGCTGTCGAGCGCGATGCGCTGACCCGGCTGTCGGCAGCCCTCGCCGAGCTGCCGCCGGACGCCTCTGGCGACGACATCCAAACCGCCGTCTACGACGTGGGCCGCGGGATTGCGCGCTATCAGGACGCGGCCGCGAAAGGCGCCACCCCGCAGCGGCCCGGCGTGTCGCTGGCGTGGTTCAACATGCTCTACCAGGTGCTGCTCGGCGCCGAGCGCGGCCCCCGTTTCGGGCCGTTCGTCGCGCTGTATGGCATCGACGAGACCCGCGCGCTGATCGCCCGGGCGCTCGCCGGCGAACTCGCCGCGTAGCCGTCCGGCGCGCCAAGCAGGGGCAGGCTCGGTCGTGGCGAAACACGTCATGTGATTCGCGATGCGACCGTCGCCGATGCATCCGCCATCGCCGCGATCTACAACCACTATGTGGTGCACACGATCGTCACGTTCGAGACCGCCGTGGTGGCCGACGACGACATCGCCGAACGCATCGCCGCGACCACCGGCGGCGGCTACCCCTGGCTGGTCGCCGAGGACGCAGGCGCCGTGGTGGGCTACGCCTACGCCACGCAATGGAATCGTCGCAGCGCCTACCGCCACTCCACCGAGTCGTCGGTGTACCTGGCGCCAGGGGCGGCCGGACGTGGCCTGGGCACGGCGCTGTACGGCGAGCTGATCCCCCGGCTGGCCGCCGCCGGGATACACGTCGTGATCGGCGGCATCGCCCTGCCCAACGATGCCAGCGTCGCCCTGCACGAGAAGGTGGGCATGCGGAAGGTCGCGCACTTCTGTCAGGTGGGCCACAAGTTCGGCGAGTGGATCGACGTTGGCTACTGGCAGATGGAGCTCACCACGTGAACGGCCCTGTTCGCCCCTCCCGGCCGATTCGGGTACACTCCACCGTCGGTTCGAATTCGAGGAGCACATGGGCAGGCAAAAGCAGGATCCACGCAAGGGTGGCAAGCGACCGGCAGCACCGGCACCGCGCAAGCGGCGTCCGCAGCTGGCCGCTGACGAGATCGACTGGAAGAACTTCCCGTCGCTTCGTCGCTTCCTCTCCGAGCGCGGCAAGATCCGCTCGCGTCGCATCACCGGCCTGTCGCGTCGCCAGCAGGCACAGCTGGCACGCGCGGTCAAGCGCGCCCGCACCATGGGCCTGTTCCCGTATCCGGACCAGGAGCGCAAGCACCGCGAGCGCTAGCGGCCCGTGGGCCGCCGCCGCCGCCGCAGGGCGGCAACGTGGATAGAGGCACCCGCAGCGGCCACCGGTCGCCGGATGGGTTCTCCGACGTGACCTACGTGATCCCGGCACGACGGCGGGTGCTGCGGGGTCTGGGCGTGCTCGCGGTCGCGGCGGGAGTGGTCGCGTCATTCGGTGCCGGCGAGCCGCGGTCGGCGCGCAACGAGGTCTCGGCCGCCGAGCTCGGCCTCGAGGACCTCGGCAAGACGACCAACCAGACCGGGGCAGGCGGCCTGCGCATCGCCGCCGCCGCGTTGCCGAAAACCAACGCGGACGCGCTGCGAATCCTCCGACGGGTGCGTGCGCGCTCACCGCGGTCGTCGGTTGCCTGGCGCGACACCGACTACGTCCTGCGGCTCACGGATCGCTACCTGCGGGCCAACGTGCCGCTGGGGCGGCGACGGACGGTCGCCCGCACCCTCCGTGTGAACGCCTGGTGGTACGCCCGCCACGGCGCGCCGGACCCCAAGCTTCAGCAGGGTTTGACCCTGCGTGAGCCCGACGGCCTGCTGTCGAGCTACTGGGGCGGGCGTGGCTTCGCGGTCAACCCGGTGGGTACCACGGGCCGCTGGTTCGGCCTGAACCGCGACGTGTCGGCTGTGGGGCTCGCCGAGGCGCTCCTGCCGCTGGGTGTCAAGCGCACCTATCGCGGCACCACCTACCTCATCTGGGAGTACTACGACGTTCCCGACAGGCCCGGGATCATCCGGCCGGGTGCGTCAGGCATGGCGCAGGGGCGTGTGGCGCAGGTGATGTCCATCGCCTACTCGCAGACGGGGGATCAGCGCTTTGCGACCTCCGCGGCCGGCGCACTCGAGTCGTTCGAAGTGCCGGTCAACAGCGGTGGCGTGCGCTCGATGCTGGCCTACCCGGCCGGCACCAGGGCGAGCCCGTGGTTTGTCGAGCGTGCCTACCCCGGCGCGAGCCCCTGGCAGGGCGCGGCGCTCAACGGGTTCATGGTGTCCCTGCTGAACCTCAACGCATCGGCCACCCTGCTCGGCCGTCAGGCGGCCACCGGCACCTACGCCGAGGGTGCCCAGGATGCGGCCGCGCTGGCGCGCCGCCTCGCCGACCGTGCCACGCTGACGCTGCAGCGCTACCTTCCGCTGCACGACTCGGGGTCGTGGTCGTACTACGGGATGCTGACGCCAGGCCACAAGTGGCGCACCCACAAGGCCAGCCTGAACTACCACTGCTACCACGTGCGACTGTTGCGGTCGCTCGAGGGCGTGCTGCCCGGGCATACCTTCGGCGCCTACGCCGGCAAGTGGATGGGCTACGTCACCCGCAGCGGACAGGTCTGCGCGAACTGACACCGGAGACCGGCGTCGTAAACGGTGCCCGACAGTCCGCGACGGGCGATCACCGTCCGGCTCGGCTGCCACACTGGCCGCGTATGAACACCTGTCCGGCATGTGACGGCGGCCTGAGCTGGCACCACAACGGCCTCTGGTGCGAGCGGTGCCGTCGCAAGGTCGAGACCTGTTGCGAGGGCGCTCCGCAATGCGCGCCGGAGCCGGTGCAGGAACTGCGCTCGACGGGGCTCCCGGCCAATGACCCGTGCTAGCCTTCACTCCTTGTATCTTCGCCTGAATCCCTGTCCGGCAGCGGCCGGCGGGGTTGCGGCGCCGGCTCTGAGGGGCGTCCCGCACGTCCCGACGTAAGGAGGGCAACACCCCATGTTCGAACGCTTCACCGAACGCGCCCGCCAGGTCGTCGTCCTCGCGCAGGAGGAGGCGCGCACCCTCAAGCACAACTACATCGGCACCGAGCACATCCTGCTCGGCCTGCTACGCGAGGAGGAGGGGCTCGCCGCGCGTGTGCTCGAGAGCCTCGAGATCACCGTGGAGGAAGTGCGCAGCCAGGTGATCCGCATCGTCGGCGCCGGCGAAGAGGTCACCTCGGGGCAGATCCCCTTCACGCCACGCGCGAAGAAGGTGCTGGAGCTCGCGCTGCGCGAGGCGCTGTCGCTGGGCCACAACTACATCGGCACCGAGCACATCCTGCTGGGTCTGGTGCGCGAGAACGAGGGTGTCGCCGCTCGCATCCTGGCCGACTTCGACGCCGACTCCGAGAAGATCCGCAACGAGATCATCCGCATGCTCTCGGGTCCGGGCGGCCGCCAGCGTCAGGGCGCCACGCCCGGCGGCGGCAGCTCCGCCGCGGCCGGCGAGAAGAAGTCCAGCAAGCTGCTCGACCAGTTCGGCCGCAACCTCACCAAGCTCGCCACCGACGGCAAGCTCGACCCGGTGGTCGGTCGTCAGACCGAGATCGAGCGCGTCATGCAGGTGCTCTCGCGGCGCACCAAGAACAACCCGGTGCTCATCGGCGAGCCCGGGGTCGGCAAGACCGCCGTCGTCGAGGGCCTCGCCCAGCGCATCTCCTCCGGCGGCGTGCCGGACCTGTTGCGCGGCAAGCAGATCTACACGCTGGACCTGGCGGCCCTGGTCGCCGGCTCCAAGTACCGCGGTGAGTTCGAGGAGCGCCTCAAGAAGGTCATGAAGGAGATCACCCAGCGCGGCGACATCATCCTGTTCATCGACGAGCTGCACAACCTCGTCGGCGCGGGTGCCGCCGAGGGCGCGATCGACGCCGCCAGCATCCTCAAGCCCGCCCTGGCGCGTGGCGAGCTGCAGACCGTGGGCGCCACCACGCTCGACGAGTTCCGCAAGTACCTCGAGCGCGATCCGGCCTTGGAGCGGCGCTTCCAGAAGGTGCAGGTGGACGAGCCGTCCATCGAGGAGACCGAGCAGATCCTGCGCGGCCTTCGCGACCGCTACGAGGCCCACCACCGCGTGGAGATCACCGACGAGGCGCTGAACGCGGCCGCCACCCTGGCCGACCGCTACATCGCCGACCGGTTCCTGCCCGACAAGGCCATCGACCTCATCGACGAGGCCGCGTCGCGCATGCGCATCAAGACGATGACCGCGCCGCCGAACTACCGCGAGCTCGAGGACGAGATCGAGACCACGCGCCGCGACAAGGAAGCCGCCATCGAGAACCAGGAGTTCGAGAAGGCCGCCAACCTGCGCGACAAGGAACGCCGTCTCACCAACAAGAAGCGTGAGCTGGAGGAGGCGTGGCGCTCCGACGACGACGGGCCGCGCCCGTCGATCGGCGAGGAGGAGATCGCAGAGATCGTCTCCATGTGGACCGGCATCCCGGTGGTGAAGCTCACCGAGGCCGAGACGCAGAAGCTGCTTCGCATGGAGGATGAGCTGCACAAGCGGGTCATCGGCCAGGAGGCCGCCATCAAGGCCGTCAGTCGCGCCATCCGCCGTGCCCGCGCGGGCATCAAGGACCCGAAGCGGCCCGCCGGCTCGTTCATCTTCCTCGGCCCGTCCGGTGTCGGCAAGACCGAGCTGGCACGCACCCTCGCCGCGTTCCTGTTCGGCGACGAGAACGCGCTCATCCAGATCGACATGTCCGAGTACATGGAGAAGCACTCCGTGTCGCGGCTGGTCGGCTCTCCGCCCGGCTACGTCGGCTACGACGAGGGCGGCCAGCTCACCGAGATGGTGCGCCGCAAGCCGTACTCCGTCGTGCTGCTCGACGAGATCGAGAAGGCGCACCCCGAGGTGTTCAACGTGCTCCTGCAGGTGCTGGAGGATGGTCGCCTGACCGACTCGCAGGGCCGCTCGGTCGACTTCCGCAACGCGATCGTGATCATGACGTCGAACATCGGCGCCGCCACGATCTCACGTAATACGCCGCTGGGCTTCTCCGTCATGGACGAGACCGGCATGAGCTACGACGACATGAAGTCGAAGATCATGGGCGAGCTGCGCCGGGTGTTCCGCCCGGAGCTCATCAACCGCATCGACGAGGTCATCGTCTTCCACAAGCTCACCCGCGAGGAGATCACCGAGGTGGTCGACCTGCTGCTGGTGCGCCTGCAGAAGCAGCTGGCCGAGCGCGACATGTCGCTGCAGCTCACCGATCGGGCCAAGGACCTGCTCGTGGAGCAGGGCTATGACCCCACGATGGGTGCCCGGCCGCTGCGTCGGGCGATCCAGCGGCTCATCGAGGACCCGCTCGCGGATCAGATGCTGGGTGGCGACATGATCGACGGCGCCACGGTGCACATCGACCGCGGCGAGGGCGACGAGATGAAGATCACCGTCACCCGCCCGGAGCCAACGGCCGTCGGTGCGGGCGCTCCGGTCGAGGAGGGCGGCGACGCCCCATCGGAGTCTGGCGAGTAGTCCTCGGCCGATTGTCGTGAGTGCTTGCGCGGCCCGCCTCGGCGGGCCGCGCTGCGTGTGACCGTGCTCGGCGTGAAAGAAATGGTGCCAGGCACAAATGTTTTCATCGACACGGTTCTGTTGCGGGTCTGACACAGGCCGTCACGCTGATGTTGCGTGTGGACGTGGCCAGGACCTCTGTGCACATGCGACGCCGCCGTCACCTCGCGGGCACGGAGTCGGCGCAGCGCGCCACAGACTGGCGTCGGGTGCCCCTGCCACAATCGTGTAATGGCCCCACCCTCTCGTGCGCGCGTCGCCTACGTCTGCTCCGGCTGCGGCCAGCAGGCCATGAAGTGGCTCGGGCGCTGCCCCGGCTGCGGGGAGTGGGGCACCCTCGCCGAGGAGGTCGTCGCCGCTGCCAGGGGCACTGCCGTGCGGGCGATCGGCGGGGTCGCGCCGGTCCCGCTGCGCGAGGTCCCCGGAGGCGAGGACGCCCGCGTGCCCACCGGGGTCAGTGAGTTCGACCGCGTACTGGGCGGCGGCCTGGTGCCCGGATCGCTCGTGCTGGTCGGCGGCGAGCCAGGCATCGGCAAGAGCACGCTGGTCATGCAGGTGCTCGGGCACCTCTCGCGGGCCACGCGCACGCTGCTCGTCACCGGCGAGGAGTCGCCCAAGCAGGTGCAGGGGCGGGCGGCGCGCCTGTCCGTGGACTGCGGCGACGTCGAGGTGGTGGCCGAGACGAACCTCGAGCGCGTCGTCGCACTGATCGAGGCCACCGAGCACGCGGTCGTGGCGATCGACTCGGTGCAGACGCTTTCGTCGGACGAACTGGACGGGACGCCGGGCACGGTGGGACAGGTGCGCCAGGCCGCCGCGGAGCTGATGCGCGCGGCCAAGTCGAGCGGTGTGACCGTGATCCTCGTCGGGCAGGTGACAAAAGACGGCGCCCTGGCCGGACCACGGCTGCTGGAGCACCTCGTCGACTGCGTGATCGCGTTCGACGGAGAGGAGGGGCGCACCCATCGGGTGCTGCGCGCCACCAAGAACCGCTTCGGCGCCACCAACGAGGTGGGTGTGCTGGAGATGCGCGGCGACGGCCTGGCGTGCGTGGAGGATCCCACCGCCGTGTGGCTCGCCGAGGCCGGCGAGCGCGTCGGGTCGTGCGTGCTGCCGGTGCTGGAGGGCTCGCGGGCGATGCTGGTGGAAGTGCAGGCCCTCGTCGGGCACACCGAGGTGGTACCGCCCCGGCGGGTCGCCGTCGGTGTCGATCGTACGCGCCTGGCACAGGTCATCGCGATCCTCACCCGCCACGCCGGCCTGCGGCTGGGCGACCAGGACGTGTTCGTAAGCGTGGCGGGCGGCGCGAAAGCCACCGAGCCTGCGGCCGATCTGGCGATCGCACTCGCCGTCGTCAGCGCCTTCCGTGGCCGCCCGCTGGGCGCATCGGTCTACGCCTTCGGCGAGTTGGGCCTCACAGGCGTCGTCCGTCCGGTCGGCGGCACCGAACGCCGGCTCGCGGCCGGCGCAGGGCGCGGCATGAAGCACGGCGTGGTGCCGGTGGGCGAAGGAGCGACCGGGGGCGGCATCTTCCCGGCGGCCCACATCGACGCCGCGATCGACGCAGCCTTTCGTTGAGCGAGCGGGCGACCACTGTTGCGACCCCCGCACGATGCACGAGACGCGTCTTGGGCCTCGGAATCCGGCGTGAAATGTGGCACAATCAGTCGTGGACAGTTTCGTCGGCCGCTGGGACAGGCCGGTGACCTCACGGCGCTCTGGCGCCGTTTTTCGTTGAGCCAACACACCTCAGGGGGTGCGGATTGCCCGCGTACAAAGTCGGAGACAAGGTCGTCTATCCGCATCACGGTGCCGGGAAGATCATCCGCAAGGAGAAGAAGGAAGTGCTCGGGCAGCAGCGCGAGTACCTCACGATTCAGATCCTCTACAACGAGATGACCGTTGAGGTTCCGACCGAGAGCGCGGACCGCGCGGGACTGCGCCGCGTCATCGAGGAGGAGACGGTCACGGAGGTGATCGCCGTCCTTCACGACGACGGGTCGCAGATGCCGAAGAACTGGAACCGCCGGTTCAAGCACAACCGCGACAAGATCAAGACCGGCGATGTGTTCGAGCTGGCCGAGGTCGTGCGCAACCTCTCAATCCGAGAGCTCGACAAGGGCCTCTCGACCGGTGAGAAGCAGATGTTCGGTCGCGCGAAGAAGATCCTCGCGAGCGAGCTGATGTACGCGCGCGACATGGGCGAAGACGAGGCGAGCGACTTCCTCGAGAACCTGCTCGACGAGATCGCGCAGTCGCGCATCGGCAAGCCCAGCCGGGGCGAAGCGCTCGTCGACTGATCGGCGGCGCTCCCTCCGCACAGGAAAACGCGGCCTGCGGGAGTAACCTAGTTGGACAGGCAGTGGCGCCCGCCGGCGTCGCTGCCGCCCTCCCAACCATGCGCCGACCGACCAACTCGACATCCCGCCTCCGCGGAGCGCTGCCGCCATGGTAGTCGCCACCCGCATCGTGCTCGCGGCCCTGCTGGGCCTCGGCGCCTGGCAGGGCGGCGCGACCTTCTTCCCCGACAGCTGGAAGGGCCTGCCGAAATACAGCGCCTGGGTCGGTGTGGTCGTCGTTGGCGTCGGCGTCGGCTACCTCATCGGTGGCGTGCTGGGGAAGTGGCTGGCCGAGCGGATGAAGGCGCTCGACCGGGCCGCCGATCGCCGCCCGGCCGCAGAGCTCATCGTGGCGGCGCTGAGCCTGGTCGTCGGCTTGGTCGTGGCCGTGCTCGCCGGGCTGCTCGTCTCGCAGCTGCCGAAGATCGGCGTCTACCTCGCGGTCGTCGTCGCGCTGGTCGTCGCCTACGTCTTCAGCCGCATCGGTGCCCGCAAGCACGTCGACATCCTGCGGGTGATGGGCATCCGACCGCGGCAGCAGCTGCCGCCGGTCCCACCGCGTGTGATCGACACCAGCGCGATCATCGACGGACGACTGGTGGACGTGCTCAAGACGCGATTTCTCTCCGGGCAGCTCGTGGTGCCCACGTTCGTGCTGGACGAGCTGCAGCGGGTGGCCGACTCGAACGATCCCCTGAAGCGGGCCCGCGGCCGGCGCGGTCTGGAGCTCGTGGAGGAGCTGAAGGCGAGCGCCAATGGCGGCTTCCTGGTGCACGAGGGCGACTACCCGGACCTCGACGGAGTCGACGCCAAGCTGGTGCGCCTGGCCAACGAGCTGGGTGCGGCCGTCATCACGACCGACTTCAACCTGAACAAGGTCGCGCAGATCCAGGGCGTCGACGTACTCAACATGAACGATCTCGCCAACGCCCTCAAGCCCGCGGTGCTGCCGGGCGAGGCGCTCACCGTGAAGATCATCCGCGAAGGGCGCGAGTACGACCAGGGCATCGGCTACCTGGAGGACGGCACCATGATCGTGGTCGAGGGCGGCAAGGGCCTCGTGGGCCGGCAGGTGTCGGTGGAGGTCACGAGCGTGCTGCAGTCGTCGTCGGGGAAGATGATCTTCACGAAGGCGTCGGGCAACGGCGCGTCGACCGACGCCTGAGGTCACACGTGGACCGCGACCCGTCGTCGCTGCAGGCGCGGCCACTTCGGGCCGCTGACTTCGACTCGGCACGGGCGGTCGCCGACGGGTGGTTCGGCCATCCGGTTGGCCTCACAATGCACCGGTTGTTCTTCGACCAGCTGGGGCCCTCCGGCGTGTGGGTGGGAGTGCACGACGGCACGATGGTGGGGGTGCTGCTCGGCCTCCGCTCCGAGGCCGAGCCCGACCTCGCCTACGTGCACTTCCACATGGTCGATCCGGCGTGGCGCGGGCGAGGGGTGGGTGCGCGGCTCTACCGGGAGTTCGCCCAGCGGATGGCGCAGCGCGGCTGCCTGAGGCTGCGCGCCCTGGCGTCGCCGGGACGGGCTGCGTCGGTCGCGTTCCACGAAGCGCTCGGGTTCGTGGCAACCCCGGCGCCCGGGCTGCTGGGCCCGGGGCAGGACCGGCTCATGTTCGAACGCTCCCTCCCGTTGCCGCCGCCCACCGACTGACCCGCCCGGGCCGATCGATCCCCGCGACACGTGGCCGGGGCGTTCCCAGAACACTCGGACGACCCTCACAGCGCGGACACAGGTTGCGCCGCCACAGTGCGCACATGACAACCGCGACCCCTTTTGCCGAGACCCCGCCGAGCCTGCCCGAGCTGGTCGACGTCGACATCGTCGTGCCGGTCTACAACGAGCAGTCGGGGCTCGACGCCGCCATCCGCCGTCTCCATGCCTATCTCCACGACGCATTCCCGCTGCGGACGCGCATCACCATCGCCGACAACGCGAGCACCGACCGCACCGCCGCTATCGCCGATCGCTTGGCCGCCGAGCTCGACGGGGTGAACGCCATCCACCTCGCGCAAAAGGGCCGTGGTCGCGCCCTGCGGCACGCGTGGGCCGCGAGCGACGCCCGCGTGCTCGCCTACATGGACGTCGATCTCTCCACCGACCTCGATGCGCTGCTGCCGCTCGTGGCGCCGCTGCTTTCCGGGCACAGCGACCTTGCGATCGGATCGCGCTTGGCGCGTGGAAGCCACGTGGTGCGCGGACGAAAGCGGGAGGTCATCTCGCGTAGCTACAACGTGCTGGTGCGGACGCTCCTGCGCGCCCGGTTCAGCGACGCCCAGTGCGGATTCAAGGCCATCCGCGCCGACCGTGCGCGGCAGCTGTTGCCGCTCGTGCGCGACGAGGAGTGGTTCTTCGATACCGAACTGCTGGTGGTGGCCGAACGCGCTGGTCTGCGGATCCACGAGGTGCCGGTGGACTGGGTGGACGACCCCGACTCCCGCGTCGACATCGTCGCCACCGCGGTCGCCGACCTCAAGGGCATCGTCCGCCTGGGGCACAGTCTCGCCACCGGGCGGCTGCCGCTCCGTGCGATCGACCCGCGCCGCAGCGTGCGGCACGCACCCGACGTGAACATCGGACTGGGGCGCCAGCTCTTTCGCTTCGGCGTGATCGGCGGCTTCACCACAGTGGTCTACGCCGTCCTGTTCCTGGCGATGCGCGCCGGCTTGGGCGCGCAGCTGGCCAATGCCGCCGCCCTGATCCTGGCGACGTTCGTCAACACGGCCATGAACCGGCGACTGACGTTCGGCATCCGTGGGCCCGACGGCGCGGCACGCCATCAGGCGCAAGGGTATGCGGTGCTCGCCGTCGCGCTCGTACTCACGAGCACGGCCCTGTGGGCCCTCGGCGCGTTCGCGCCGGACGCCGGCCATGGCGTCGAGCTCGCGGTGCTCACCGTCGCCAACGTCGCAGCCACCCTGGTCAAGTTCCTGCTCTTCCGCGCCTGGGTCTTTCGCCGCGCGCGCAACGACCGCCTGCCGGAGGTGGCGCGATGACGACGACTCCCAGCACACTGCCCCCGCTGCGCCGCTCGGCGGCACCGGCGGCAGCCCAGACCGCGTTCGCTCACGAGGTGGAGGACCGTGCCGATGCCACCTGGGTGCGCCCGGCGCTGATCGGGCTGCTGGTCGGCACCGCCGTCCTGTATCTCTGGGGCCTTGGCGCCTCCGGTTGGGCGAACGACTTCTACTCGGCAGCCGCGCAGGCCGGATCGCAGAGCTGGAAGGCGTTCTTCTTCGGCTCGTCCGACGCCGCGAACTCCATCACCGTCGACAAACCGCCCCTGTCGCTCTGGGCGATGGCGTTGTCGGTGCGCCTGTTCGGCCTCAGCGCGTGGAGCATCCTCGTCCCGCAGGCGTTGATGGGGGTTGCGTCCGTCGGGGTGCTGTATGCGACCATCAAGCGCTGGTTCGGCGCGGGCGCCGGCCTGCTGGCAGGGGCCATCCTGGCGCTCACACCTATCGCCACCCTGATGTTTCGCTTCAACAACCCGGACGCCCTGCTCGTGCTCCTGCTCACCGTCGGCGCCTACGCGGTGGTCCGCGCGACCGAGGCGGGGAAGATGTGGTGGCTGGTCGTCGCCGGCAGCGCCGTCGGCTTCGGCTTTCTCACCAAGATGCTGCAGGCGCTGCTGGTGGTCCCCGCCTTTGCCGCGGTCTACCTGCTCGCCGCGCCGATCGCGCTGTCGGCGCGTCTGCGCCACCTGCTGGCTGCCGGCGCCGCCATGGTCCTCTCCACCGCGTGGTGGGTGGCCATCGTGGAACTGTGGCCGGCGTCCTCCCGGCCCTACATCGGCGGGTCGCAGCACAACAGCATGCTCGAGCTCATCTTCGGCTACAACGGCTTCGGCCGGCTGACCGGCAACGAGACCGGCAGCGTCGGCGGCGGCGCCCGGGGCCAGGGCGCGGGCATGTGGGGCGAGACCAGCTGGCACCGCATGTTCGACGCGAGCTGGGCCGGGCAGATCGCCTGGCTCATTCCCGCGGCGGTCGCCGGGGCCGTCGTGGCGTTTGTGCTCAGCCGCCGGGCAGCGCGCACTGACCGCACGCGAGCGGCGGCCGTGCTCTGGGGCGGGTGGCTCATGGTCACGCTGCTGACGTTCAGCTACGGCAAGGGCATCATCCACGAGTACTACGCGGTGGCACTGGCCCCTGCGATCGCCGCTCTGGTGGCCGTCGGTGGACGGCTGCTGTGGCTGCGCCGGGAGCGGATCGAGGCCAGGGCATTCCTCGCTGCCGGCGTGCTGGGCTCGGCGATCTTCGCGCGCTCGATCCTGAACGACGCCCCCAACTGGCACTCCGAGCTGCAGACGATCGTGGTGCTCGCCGGCGCCCTCGCCGCCACGCTCATCATGCTGGGTGATGGCTGGCATCGGCGTGCGGCGGTGGTCACCGCGCTCGTGGCGTCGGGGACCCTGGTACTCGCGCCGGCGGCGTACTCCCTGCAGACAGCGGCCACCGCCCATGGCGGCGCACTTCCCACGGCGGGACCGGCAGTGGCCGGTGGCCGCGGTGGCCCGGGCGGGCGTCCGGGCGGACCTGCCGGTGCACCGCCGAACTTCGGTGCCCGGCCCGGCATGACCACGACCCTCCCCGGCGGGGGGCCGATCGGCGGGGGGCGTGGCGGCGGGCCCGGCGGGCTGCTGAACGCCAGCACACCGTCGGCCGAGGTCGTCGCAGCGCTCACCGAAGCTGCCGACCGGTACACGTGGGTCGCCGCAGCCGTCGGTTCGAACTCGGCCGCCGGCTACCAACTCGCCGCCCAGAAGCCGGTCATGGCGATCGGCGGCTTCAACGGCAGCGATCCGTCGCCCAGCCTCGAGGAGTTCAAGGCGATGGTCGCGGCCGGCAAGATCCACTGGTTCATCGGCGGCGGCGGGTTCGGCCCGTCGATGGGCGGCAGCCAGAGCGGATCGGCGATCGCCCAATGGGTCAGCACGAACTTCACCGCCGTCACGATCGGCGGTGTGACGATGTACGACCTCTCGGCCGGCGCCTGAGCGGCCACGCTGACGTCACCGGTTGGACGGCCGGGACGGTGGCGCCTCCCGCCCGTGGGGAAGCGGGCGGGAGGCGCTCGCGCGTTCGCTAGTGTCGCCGGATGACGGCAACGCGGCGAGCGCTGCGGTGGGCGCGCGGCCTGTGGGCCGAGATGGGAGCGGTGGGCCTGACGGACTGGGCCGCCGCCCTGACCTACTACGGCATGCTGTCGCTGGCGCCGGCGCTCGTCGTGGCGGTGGCCCTGATCGGACTGCTGGGCGGCGCCTCCGGCCTGCTGGATCAGCTCACCACGTTCGCACCGGGTGCGGCGCGAAACGTGGTGGAGGGCATCATCGACGAGGTCCGGCGTGCCGACACCGGCTCCAGCGTGCTGCTCCTGCTCACCGGACTGGCCGCGGCCCTGTGGTCGGCCTCCGGCTACGTCGCCGCCTACGGTCGGGCGAGCTTCGCGATTCGCCGCGATGGACTGCGGCAGTCCGGATGGCGGCAGCTGATCAGCCGGGTGGTGACCATGCTGCTCATGTTCGTGCTGCTGTTCGTCATCACCGCCATGGTGGTGATCTCGGGACCGCTGGCCGAGCGGGCCGCGACGCTCGTCGGGCTCGGCGACTCGTTTCCGAAGCTGTGGTCGCTGGCGAAGTGGCCGGTGATCCTGGCGGCGATGGCGATGGTGGTGGCGCTGCTGGATTCGTCCGCCGGACATGTCGGCCGCGGGCGGGGCATCCGCCTGTGGTCTCGCGGCGCGGCGGTGTCGATCGCGCTGTGGGTGCCGAGCTCCCTGGTGTTCTCGTTCTACGTCTCGCGCTCCGACAGCTACAGCCGCGTCTACGGCAGCCTGGCCGGCGTGGTCATCTTCCTCGTCTGGCTGTGGTTGTCGAACGTCGCCCTGCTGGTGGGCGTGCTGGCCAATGCCCGGCATGATCGCCGGCGCGCGACCGTCGTGGTGCGTTAGGCGGGTGCGCCCAGGTGCAGGGTTGCGATGCGGGCGGCCAGATCGGGCGGTACCACCGAGTCGGGGTCACGCAGGCTGCCGAGGTTGGCGCGCACTCCCACCAGCGACGCGTAGAGCGGCGGACAGGTTGGGCAGCGGGCGATGTGTGCCTCAAGGGTGGCGCGCGTGGCGGCGCCCAGCGAATCGTCAAGGTAGTCCGACACGAGTCGGCGCGCATCCCAGCAGCGCATGGGCACTCCCTTCATGGCGGCGCGGCGGGTTGCCGCTTCGGCCAGCGCGGTGACGAGCATCATCCGCCCCCGGCGCAGGCGCTGCTTCACGGCCGGTTCACCGATATGCAACGCATCGGCGATCTCACGTGTGGTCATCTCCTCGACATCGTGCAGGAGCACGGCGGCACGGTAGATGAACGGCAGCCGAACGAGCGCATCCTCCAGCGCGTTACGGTCCTCTGACTGTTGCAGCACCGCGGCGCTGTCGACGGTGTAGGCGTCCTGTTGCCACGCCTCCTCCACCTCGGCGACCAGCAGCTCATGCCGTTCCTTCCGTGCACGGTCGATGGCGGCGTTGTGCAGGATGCGCCGCAGCCAGCCGGCCGGATGCCCGTCGCCGCGGAAGGTGCCGCGCTGGCGCCAGGCGCGGAGAAAGGTTTCCTGCACGAGGTCCTCGGCCGCGTCGGGTCGGCGTGTCAGTGCCATTGCGAAGCGAAAGAGCGGAGCCGTCTGATCGTGAACGAGGGCCTCGAACGCGGACGTGTCGAGGCCCTCGGGGCCAACGCGGCGTGCGCCGTCGGCCACCGGTCGATCAGGCCTTGCGCTTGTCGAGCGGGCAGGTGTTGACGCCGATCAACTTGTACAGCGGGCACACGCCGACGAGTGCGGTGAGCACCATGACGGCCGCGACGATGAACAGGATGATGCCCAAGATGGCCGACGGGCCGGTGGCGATCGCGAGGATCACGGCGACGGCGGCGATGACGAACCGGATGATCTTGTCTGCACTTCCAACATTCGCTGACACGGGAGACTCCTTTGGATGAATGCGAACTGACCTACTGACGGCCGAGCTGCGCATTTCGATACACGCGGCCGACGACCGCTACAGCACCCGTGCCAGAAACTGTTTGGTGCGTTCGTGTTGCGGGTTGTTGATGACGTCCGCGGGTTTGCCGGACTCGACGATCACGCCACCGTCGATGAAGATCAGCCGGTCACCCACCTCGCGGGCGAAGCCCATCTCATGGGTGACGACGACCATCGTCATGCCGCCTTCGGCCAGCTTGCGCATCACCGACAGCACCTCGACCACGAGTTCCGGATCGAGCGCGCTGGTGGCCTCGTCGAACAGCATCACCTCGGGTTCCATCGCGAGCGCCCGCGCGATCGCGACCCGCTGCTGCTGACCGCCCGACAGCGCACGCGGCCGCTTGTCGGCCTGGTCGGACAGTCCCACACGCGCCAGCATCTCGCGCGCCTGCTCGCGGGCGATCGTGGCGTCGAGCCCCTTGACCACCATGGGTGCGAGGGCAACGTTGTCCACCACGCTGCGGTGCGGGAAGAGGTTGAACGACTGGAACACCATCCCGGCGCGGCTCCGGAGGTGATTGGTGTCGGCACCCGGTGCGGTGAGCTCGTCCTGACCGATGAACACGCGTCCGCTGGTGGGCACCTCGATCAGGTTCATGCAACGGAGCAAGGTGGACTTGCCCGACCCGGAGGCGCCGATCACACAGACGACCTCCCCGGGGTGAACGTCGAGATCGATGCCCTTCAACACCTCGTGGTCGCCGTAGCTCTTGTGGAGCTCCTGGACACGGAGCGCGTAGGGCGAGGGCATCGGTGTGGCAGTGCTCATGGGATCACCACGGTTCCGCCGCCGTGCTGACGCCGCTCGCGCGCGATGATGCGGTCCACCAGGCGCGTCAGTGGGATGGTGAAGATCAGATAGAACACCGCCGCGGCGACGAGCGGCGTGGAGTTCAGGGTGGTGGCCTGGGCGTCACGGGCGGTGCCGAGCACCTCGGACACCGCGATCGTGCTGAGCAGCGCGGTGTCCTTGCTCAGGATGATGAACTCGTTCATCAGGGGCGGGATCACGCGCCTGACCGCCTGGGGGAGCACGACCTTGCGCGTGGTCTGGCCATTGGTCATACCGAGACTGCGCGCCGCCTCCACCTGTCCGCGCTCGATGCTCTCGATGCCCGCGCGAAGGATCTCGGCGAGGTAGGCGGAGTAGACCAGCGTGAGCGCCAGGATGCCGACGCTCACGGCGGAGAAATCCTTGAGCAGGGGGATGCCGGTGAACGGCAGGCTGACGTACAGCATCACGATGACGAGCAGTGCCGGCAGCCCACGGAACAGATCGATGTAGGTGATCGCCGCACCCCGGAGCGTCATCGCGCCCGCCCGGCGCCACGGCACCTTGCTGGCCGTGTACGTCTGGCGCATGACCGCGAGAATCAGGGCACCGATGATGGCCAGGAGGAACGAGGCGAACGTCACCTCGATCGTGAGGAGGAACCCCTTGGCGATCGTGCCGAGGAAGGGCTCGAGCTTGTCCCATGAGAAGAACAGTCTGCGCAGGGTGTCCACCCGGCTCCCTTCCTCGGCGATCGATCGGCGTCAGCTGGTGGGTGGCTCCTCGTTGAACCACTTCTTGTAGATGGTCGCGTACGTCCCGTTGTCCTTGACCTTCTTCAGCGCCTCGTTGAAGGCGGTGACCAGTGCGGTGCTGCCCTGCGGGAACGCGAACCCGTAGCTCTCCGAGGGGCTCACCTTGGCGACGACCTTGAGCTCCGGCTTGGCCACGGTGGCGTAGGCCGAGATCGCGTAGTCGTTCACCACGGCGTCGACGCGCTTGGCGAGCAGTGCGTTGAAGGCGTCATCCACCACCTGGAACTGCTGAACGTCGGCGCCCTCGGCCTTCTTGGCGAGGTCCGCTCCGGTGGTTCCGCGCTGGACGCCGATCTTCTTGCCCTTGAGTGCCGTTGCGGCATCTTCGGGCGTGATCGTCTTCCCGGCGAGGGTGTCCAGGCCCTGTGCGTCGCTGGCGCGCACCATGACCGACTGGTTCGCCTCGAAGTACGGGTCGCTGAACGCGACTGTCTGCTTGCGCTCGTCGGTGATCGTGATCGACGAGGCCGCCATGTCGAAGCGGCCCTGGGCGGTGCTCGTGAAGATCGTGTCGAAGCGCTCCTTCTTGAACGTCACCTTGGTGATGCCCATCTCCTTGGCGACGGCGGTCACGAGGTCGACGTCGAAGCCCTTGGCCTCGTCCGATCCGGGGTCGGTGAACTCGAACGGTGCGTAGGGGATGTCAGAGCCGACCAGCAGCTCTCCCGGCGTCTTGAGACCGAGGTCGGCGGCGGCCGGTGTGCTTGCCGTGTCGCCGCTGGAGCTTGACGAACCGCATCCCGTGACGACCAGAGTGAGCGCCGCGACTGCCGCGAGCGGCGCCAGATACCACTTGCGCATGATTGCCTCCGAAGTTTCACGCGTATCAGGTTGGCGAAACCTATCGGTTGGGTGGCTGCGCCACGAGCCATCGGGCCAGACCGACGCCGCAGTGCGGGTCCCCAGCCGGCAGGTCTTCGTGCCGGGCGATGGCGAAGACCGGGCGATCGGCGGCGGCTTTCGTCAACAACCTGTGCCAGTCGGCGCGAGCCGGTTCGGTGTAATGCTGGGCGCGCAGCCGCACGTAGCCGATCGGTCCCGGCGGCAGCGGCTCGACGACCTCGCCTGTGGCGTCGGACACGCAGACGGTGCAGCCGTGGTCGGCGACGCGCGCAATGACGTCGGGCACGAACCAGGACGGGTTGCGGAAGTCGACGGCCACCGGCACATCGTCGCCCAGCGCGCGCAGCACGGCCTCGAGCCCGCCGTCGTCGCGCTCACGTTCCGGCGGTACCGGCAGCATCAGCGCCCCCAGGCGATCGCCGAGCGGTACGAGCGTGGCGCGGAAGCGCTCCCAGAAGGCCAGGTCGTTGCGGTTCCAGGCCATGCTGGGCGTGGAAACCAGGCGACGGTGCAGGCGGACGACGAACCGGAAGTCGGCCGGAACCGCGTCGGCCCACGCCGACACCACCTCGGTCGGCTGCAGGCGGTAGGCGGTGGCGTTCACCTCGACCGTGTCGAAGATCGTGGCGTAGTGACGAAGGTACGCGGCCTGCGGGAGGTCGGCCGGGTAGAGGGCGGGTGACCACTCCTTGTAGGCCCATCCGGACGTGCCCACGTGAAGGCTCATCGCCGCAACGTATCCTGCGGGAGTGATCGCCGCCATCGTCGTCGCCGCCGGTTCCGGCGCTCGCCTGGGAGCCGTGCTGCCCAAGGCGCTCGTGCCGATCGCGGGCGCGCCGCTCGTGTCGTGGAGTCTGCGCGCACTGGACCGGTGCGCGCAGGTGGCGGTCATCGTGGTGGCGGCGCCGGCCGAGCATCAGGGCGCCATGCGTGATGCGGTTCCCGCCGGTCAGGCGACTCCTGTGATCGTGGTCGCCGGTGGGTCGTCGCGGCAGCGATCGGTTGCCGCCGCCATGGCCGTCCTGCCTGCGGACGTCACGATCGTGCTCGTGCACGACGCGGCGCGCCCACTCCTGACCGCTGCCGTGTGCGACGGCGTCATCGCTGCACTCGACGGCGTGGACGGAGCGATCGCGGCGAGCCCGGTGACCGACACGCTCAAGCGCGGCGACAGTGACGGGGTCGTCGTCGCGACGGTCGACCGTGCCGACCTGTGGGCGGCCCAGACCCCGCAGGGCTTCCACACGTCAGCGCTGCGCGCAGCCTTTGCTGCGGCCGGGGATCGTGAGCTCGATACGGCCACGGACTGCGCCGCGATGGTGGAGGCGCGCGGCGGCCGGGTACGGCTGGTGCCAACCGCCACGCCGAACCTGAAGGTGACCGTGCCGGCGGATCTGGCCATCGTGGGTGCCCTGCTGCGGCCTGAGTAGCGCGAGTGCCGACTCCCGTCAGGCCAACGGTGCGTCACGCGGGGAGGCTCGCAGCGCTCACGCCACCAGCGCGTGCGCGACCGCTCCGCCGGACCTCTTGGCGGCCTTTGGGATGTCGAACTCCCACGAGGTGCCATCGGCGAAGTCGACGACCAGGTGCGACAGCAACGTGCCTTCGTTCCACTCGACCGACACGATCTGCGAGCGGCGGACCCGCACGAGCACCTCGTCGGTGACCTTCATCTTGAGTGCTCCCGACTTGGTCTTGAGGACGGCCACCTCGTCTGCCGTCACCGCCACGTAGCCCACACGACCGAAGTCGGGCAGATCGGGCACGCCTGCGTACGGTGAACCCGTCGCCATGCCCACGGCGAGCGAGCCGGCCAGACCTCCCACCAGCCTCCCGGCGACCGCTGCGGTCATCTTCTTCGCCATCCCCTTGGGATTGACGAGCGTCCCGACGATCTCGTCGTGGCGATTCCAGGTCATCGCTGACTCATTCATCTTCCCTGCCCCTGTTCGTGTCGATCGGTGGTGAGGCCGGCTTCGGTCCGAGGGTCGTTTCCGACGAACGCACGACGAGCGAGCTCAGCGTGCAACCGAACCGCCTCATGAACGACACCTTAGGAGCGGTCGCGTTCGTCGTCTGTCGCCCCGGCGACACGCCAAATGTCATGCTCACCACAGACCCGGACGACGCATGGCTCACGCCCGGCCGGTCTGACCGATTCAGGGATGGTCGCGATGGTCGCCGGCACCACGCAGCCCCACGATGTCCTTGAACCTGATGCGCGTCCCGCGCCGAAGCAGCGTGGCTCCGTAGATGTTGCCGCCGAGACGCAGCACCGCCCAAATCGCAGTCGGCAGCAGCGCGAGTGCGAGGGTCACGAGCCACCACGGCGCCTCGCCGGCGGCCATGAGGCCGGGCATGAGGAACGGCGCCAGGAACGGAATGACCGCCAGCGCCTTGGTCCACCACATCTCAGGTGCGCCGCCGATCACGAGCGCCAGCGCATAGCCGACGAGGACCACGAAGGTGATCGGTGCCATCGCCGACTGTGCGTCCTCCATGCGGGACGCGAGCGAGCCTGCGAGCGCGTAGAGGGCGATGTAGAGGAGGAAGCCGCCCACGAACCAGACGGCGACGGACGCCACGGCACCCCAGACCCGGCCGGGCACGCTCACGTTGACGATCAACAGCGCGATGGCGGCGCCAACGATGAGGGCCGCCATGTGCACCGTCGCTGCGATCGTCGATCCGAGCGTCTTCCCCACGAGCAGTTGCGACGGCCGCACGCGACCGAGCAGCACTTCGGCGACCGCGGTGCTCTTCTCCTCGACCACGCTGGTGCCGATGGTGCCGCCAAATAGCTGGATCAGGAACATGAGCACCACGCCGGAGGCCATCGCCACGAACTGCTGCAACGTGTCCCGGCTACCCTGCCGACCGATGTTGCGCACCGTGACGGCCGGGATGGTCGCGATGGCCCTCCGCTGGGGGTCGGTGAGCCCGATCTCAGCGAGCGCGCGCCGCGTCACCACCAGCTGCACCACCGTGCGCAGGCGCTCGTCGACGGCCTTGGTGCCGACAAGGGTCCGGCGCCCGGCGTCGTAGAACACGTCCGCGTGGTTCACGGTGAGCAGCTTGCGTATCGCCTCCTCATCGGCCGACGGTGCGGCGATGGCCTTGGTGGTGAGCTCGAGGCCCGCCTGCCTTGCCTGAGCGGTCAGCTCGGCCGCGTCGGCCGACGAACTCAGGGCCATCGTGAAGCGCGTCTTCTCGCCGCCCGAAGCGGCCCGCTGCACGACGGCGATCGCGATCGGCGCGATGAACATGAGCACGGCGCCGGCAAGGAACCACTTGCTCCGCAGGCGGATGCGCACCTCGCGTCGCGCGATCTGGCGGATCATCATGCTTCTCCGTCTTCCTCGGCACCGACCGCGGCGCGAAACACGTCGGAGAGGTCGGGCGGCGCGTAGCTCACGCCGATCGGGATGCCATGCGATGCGGCGTCGTGCACGATGGCGTCCACCGGGTCGTCGGCCCTGACGATCGCGCGCACCGTCCGACCATCGGCGCTGACGGACACCGACCGTGCCCCGGTCGGCTGCCATGAGGTCGGCTCGCCGAAGCGCACCGCGAGGTGGCGCCAAGGAGACGCGTCCCGAATCGATTGGACCGCGCCGTCGAGCACAATGCGCCCGTGGTCGATCACCACGACCGACGGGCACACCGAAGCCACGAGATCGAGCTGATGGCTGCTGAGCAGCACGATTGCCCCGGCGGCGGTGGTTTCGGCGAGGACGTCGACAAGGGCATCGACCGCGAGGGGATCCAGCCCGCTGAAGGGTTCGTCCATCACGAGGACGTCGGGTTCATGGACGAGCGTGATCGCGAGCTGGGCGCGCTGCTGGTTGCCGCTCGACAGCGACTGGACCTCCTGGTCGGCGTGGTCGCGCAAACCGAGCCGTGCGATCACGGCTTGCGTCCGCGCGCGTGCGGCCGTGGCGGCCATCCCGGCGAGGCGTGCGAAGTACTCCACCTGGTCGCGGACGGTCATCTTGGGATAGAGGCCACGTTCGGCGGGCATGTAGCCGAAGTGCCGCCGCGCGGTCTCGTCGATGGCAGCGCCGTCGAGCAGCACGTTGCCCTCGTCCAGGGTGAGCAGACCCATGATGGCCCGCATGGTGGTGGTCTTGCCGGCGCCGTTGGGGCCGAGGAAGCCGGTCATCGTGCCCGCCTGGCATGTGAACGACACGTCATCCAGCGCCGTCAGCGTGCCGAAGCGCTTGGTCACCGCCTCGATGGCAAGCGTCGATGGCATGTCACTACCTTAGGGGCCCGGCGCCGACGACCGAGCCGGTCGCCGCCACGTGCGAGGTGCCGGAACCTGCGTGCAGCGCGCCTCCCTCGGATCGCCGAGTGAAGTGAGAGTGATGGTCTCAGCAGGCACGGCGCTCACACTCGACCCTGCTGCGGCGGCACACGTCCTGCAAGAGTGTCGTGCATGGAGCAGCGAATCTCACTCGTGACCCTCGGGGTTGCCGACACGGCCCGGGCGCGTGAGTTCTACGAGGCACTCGGATGGGGAGGGGAGACACCCGACGGGGACGTCGTCTTCTTCCAGGTCGGCGGCATGGTCCTGGGCCTTTGGGGTCGCGACGACCTCGCGGCCGACAGCACCGTGGCCGATGCCGGCGGCTGGGGTGGCGTGACGCTGGCCCACAACGTGCGCTCCGAGGCGGAGGTCGATCGGGTCATCGAACTGGCGCGGGCGGCCGGTGCCCGCATCGGTCGTGAGCCGGCGCCAACGGTCTGGGGTGGCTACTCCGGCGTGTTCGTCGACCCCGACGGGCACCCCTGGGAGGTGGCGCACAACCCACACTGGCGGATCGACGACGAGGGGCGAACGCTCCTCCACGAATCGAAGGGCTGAACCGGATGGGCGTACTGCGCGTCAACAACCTCACGATGTCCCTCGACGGCTTCGTGGCCGGCGTCAACCAGTCGCTCGAGCATCCGCTCGGTGAGGGCGGGCGCGCCCTGCACGGCTGGGCGCTCGCGACGCGCACGTATCGGGCGATGTTCGGCCAGCCGGGTGGCGTGACCGACGGCGACGACCTGCTTGCGCGGCGGGGCTTCGAAGGTGTGGGTGCCGAGATCATGGGGCGCAACAAGTTCGGCCCGGTGCGCGGGGAGTGGGGCGACTCCGACTGGCGCGGTTGGTGGGGCGACAACCCCCCGTTTCACCACCCGGTGTTCGTGCTCACCCACCACCCCCACCAGCCGATCGCGCTGGACGGCGGCACCACGTTCTTCTTCGTCACCGACGGGATCGAGTCGGCGCGTGAGCGGGCGCTGGACGCGGCCGCCGGCGACGACGTCTTGGTGGGAGGCGGCGCGCAGACGGTGCGTCAGTACCTCGCTGCCGGGCTGATCGATTCGATGCACGTCGCTGTGGCACCGCTGCTTCTGGGCGGCGGTGCGCGGCTCTTCGACCCCGCCGACGGCCCGCCGCCTGCGTATCGCTTCGCCGACGTCAGCAGTTCGCCGGCGGCGGCGCACTTCCACCTTGTGCGTGACCGCGGCTGACGTCGCACCGCACGGCTTGCCGAGTGCGAAAGCCCGTATCGTGCGGGGGTGCTGACCGACTACCACATGCACCTGCAGCCGGACGGAGCGCGCGCTCGTGAACGCGACGCACGCCGCTGGGAGGCCCATGGTGGCCCGCGCTCGCTCGGCTGGATCGCGCGCTACGTCGAGCGCGCACGCGCACGCGCAATCGACGAGATTGCGGTGACCGAGCACATCCATCGCTTCACCGTCGCGCGCGACTGGCACGCCGCCGCGTTCTGGCAGGCCGAATGCAGTGAGGACATCGCCGCGTACGTTGCCGACCTGCGAACGGCGCAGGACGCGGGGCTGCCGGTGCTCGTGGGCATCGAGATGGACTGGCTGCCTGAACGCGTCGAGGCAATCGCCGCGGTGCTGGCCACGCACCAGTTCGACGTGGTGCTCGGCTCGGTGCACTGGCTGGACGGGCTCGCGGTCGACGATCCCGACGACCCGGCCACCGACCATCTGCCTGAGGGAGAGGTGTGGGAGCGCTACCTCGACCAACTCGCCGCCGCGGCGAGCAGCGGTCTGTACGACGTGCTTGCCCATCCCGATCTGCCCAAGGTCTTCGGCCACCGTCTGCCCGCGGCCATGGCGGCCCGGCTCGACGACGTTGTTGCCGCAGTCGCGGAGGCGGGTGTGGCCGTCGAGTGCTCCTCCGCCGGCCTGCGCAAGCCGGTGAACGAGCTGTACCCGCACCCCGACCTCCTGGCACGGTTCCGTCGCGCCGGGGTGCCTGTGACGCTGGCGAGTGACGCACACAGCCCTGACGACGTCGGACGCGACTACCCGACCGCGGTGGCCGCCCTGCGCGGTGCGGGTTATGCGACGCTCACGCGCTTTCGCGCGCGCGAGCCCCGGCAGGAGGCGTTGGCGTGAGCATGCGCGTCGGCATCGGCGTCGATGCCCACCGTCTGGGTGGCGGGACGCCCCTCATGGTCGGCCTGGTGCAGATCCCGCACCCACAGGGCCTTGTTGGCCACTCCGATGGCGACGTCGTCGCCCACGCGCTGTGCGACGCGCTGCTGTCGGCCACAGGCGGTCCGGACCTGGGGCAGCTCTTTCCGCCGGGCGATCCCGAATGGCTGGGTGCATCGGGAGCCCGGCTACTGGGCGTGGTGTGCGATCGGCTGCGCGACCAGGGAGCGAGCGTGCAGAATGCCCATGCGGTGGTGATCTGCGAGGCACCGCGGCTGGCGCCGCACCGCGCCGCGATGCAGGATGCCCTCACCGCCCTCGTCGGCGCGCCGGTCACCGTCCACGCCACCACCACCGACGGGATGGGATTCCCGGGCCGCGGGGAGGGCATCGCCTGCCACGCCGTCGCACTGGTCGAGGTGCCATGAGCGAGACCGACATCCGCATCTACTCCACGCTCACCAAGCGCAAGGAACCGCTCGTGCCGGGCCCCGACGGCACGGTGCGTATCTATGCGTGCGGTCCCACCGTCTACTCGCGAATCCACATCGGCAACGCACGCCCCTACGTGGTGTTCTCGGTGTTGAAACGCCACCTCGAGCGTCGTGGACTGCGGACGATCCTCGTCTGCAACATCACCGATATCAACGACAAGATCTACGTGACGGCGGAGCGGGAGGGTCTGCCGAGCGAGGAGGTCGCCAAGAAGTACGCCGACCTCTACGTGGCCGACACCGATCGCCTCGGACTCGGTCGGCCGACGCACGAGCCGAAGGTCACCGACACGCTGCCCGAGATCCTGGCGCTGATCGAAGACCTCGAGAACGCCGGGCTCGCGTACCCGGCCGACGGCAGCGTCTACTACCGCGTCGCGGGATTTCCCGGGTACGGCAAGCTCTCCGGCCGCAAGCTCGACGAGTTGCGCAGCGACGATGAGCCGGGTCCGGGCAAGGAGAGCCCGCATGACTTCGCGCTCTGGAAGGGGCACAAGCCGGGGGAGGACACCTCCTGGGATTCGCCGTGGGGGCCTGGTCGTCCGGGCTGGCACATCGAGTGCTCGGCGATGGCGGAGGCCACCATCGGCATGGAGTTCGAGATCCACGGTGGCGGCATCGACCTGGCGTTCCCGCACCACGAGAACGAGATCGCCCAGAGCGAGGGTGCCCGCGGGCGACCCTTCGCCAAGATCTGGATGCACAACGAGATGCTCGAGCTGGCCGGTGAGAAGATGGCCAAGAGCGTCGGCAACATCGCGTCGCTGGCCGACGTGCTCGACCGCTGGCCACGCGACACGATCATCGCCTACTTCCTCACGAGTCACTACCGCTCCAAGCTGCCGTTCTCGGATGAGCGCCTGACCGAGGCGGCCAAGCGCGTGGAGCGTCTGCGCAACACCCTGCGCAGCATTGCGGCTGCCATCGGCGCGCCGGGCGCCGGTAAGGATCAGCAGCTCATGCGGGTGCTCGTGGAGGGGCGCGACAAGTTCATGGCGGCGCTCGACGACGACTTCAACACGCCGGAGGCATTCGCCGCGCTCGACGGCATCGCGAGGGCCGTGAACCAGGCCATCGACGGGGACCACCGGCCGGACGCCGATCAGCTGCGCGAGGCGCGTCATACGTTGCTCGACCTGCTCGACGTGTTTGCCCTGGCGAACCTCGACGATCCGGGCGCGGGGGCGGCGGTTCCCGCCGAGGTCACCGATCTCGTGGCGGCGCGCACGCGGGCGCGGGCGGCGAAGGACTGGGCGGAGAGCGATCGTCTGCGCGACGCCATCCAGGCATTGGGCTGGGAAGTGCGCGACGGCGCCGACGGCGCCACGGTCGTTCCGATCGGCTGAGACCGGTACGTCTGTGCCAACAGTGCCCACGCCGAGACAGAGGTAAACGGTGTCAGGCACCCGTCACACGTGTGTCGGGTCGCTGAAGTCGAAACAGTTGGTGAACGGTGTCAGGCACCCGTCACATGTGTGTCGGGTCGCTCAGGATCAGGCCGATCCCGATGGCGAGCATGGTGACGCCAATCACCAGATCGAGGATGCGCCAGGCCAGCGGACGTGCGAAGTAACGCGACAGAACACGCGCCCCGAAACCGAGCCCCGTGAACCACACCACGCTGGCCGCGGCCGCCCCCGCACCGAACACCCAGCGCGCGTCGCCGTGGCTGCTGGCCACGGAACCCACGAGCAGCAACGTGTCGAGGTAGACATGGGGGTTCAGCCAGGTGAGCGCGGCGGCCGTGGCCACGGCACGCCCGCGGGAGATCGGAGTGCCGCCCGTATCGGCGGCGAGGCCTGCGGAGCCGATCGAGCGACGCAGTGCCACCAGCCCGTAGACGATCAGGAATGCGGCGCCGCCCCAGCGAATGACGCCGGCGAGGCGAGGCACCGCGTTGGTGATCGCACCGGTGCCCGCCACACCGGCCGCGATCAGCGCCGCGTCCGACACCGCGCAGAACGCCACGATCGCCAGCACGTGCTCTCGCCGCAACCCCTGGCGCAGGACGAAGGCGTTTTGAGCGCCGATCGCGATGATCAGCGAGGCCCCAAGCCCGGCGCCGGCGAGCAGGGCAGCAACGATGTCAGCCGTGCTCACGGCGCGACCATATGCCACGACGTCGGCGAATGCCCACCTCGGCCGACGAGTCGCGGTCCGGCGTTGCGCGGGAGCTGAGTGGTGTTACCGGAGGACACCGGTGCGGTGGCCGGCCTGGTGTCGCTCTCAGCGGCGTCGCGCGCCGTGGCGATCCGAGGGTGGCCCGCCGGCTGCGCAGGCCGCTCCCGCGCGTAAAGAGCCGTTCGCCGTCTGGCGCGGCTGCCAGGCTCCACCCATGGAGCGGACGGTGGTGTACGGGCGCAACCCGGTGCGCGAGCTGGTGCGTGCCGAGCGGCGACGCGTACACGAGATCTGGGCAACGCAGGAGGCGACGAAGGAGCCGTGGCTGCCGCGCCTGCACCCGCGCATCGTCGACAAGCGCGAGCTGGGCGCGGCGGCCGGCACGGCCGATCACCAGGGGGTGATCGCGTTCACCGACCCCTATCCCTACGCAGACGTCGTCGATGTACTCGAGGCGCCCGGGCCGATCGTGTGTCTCGATCAGCTGCAGGATCCGCGCAACCTCGGGGCGGTGGCTCGGGTGGTCGATGCTGTCGGCGCCGCCGGAATCGTGCTTCCCGAGCGCGGCAGCCCAGAGGTGACCGGCTCCGTATGCAAGACCTCTGCCGGCGCGGTGGAGCACGTCCGCATCGCGCTCGTGACCAACGTGTCTGCCTTCCTGCACGACGCGCGCGGGCAGGGGCGCTGGAGCTTCGGTGCCGACGCCGCGGCCGACGAGGACTTCCGCACCGCCGGCCTGGGACCTGACGCGATCATCGTGATCGGCGCCGAAGGGGAAGGGCTGCGTCCTCGGGTGCGCGCGATGTGCGACCGGTTGGTGCGCATCCCCATGGAGGGGAAGGTGGACAGCCTCAACCTGTCGGTCTCCGCGGCACTGCTGCTGTACGAAACACTAAACGTGAAGTAGAGCCTCCTTAAATAGCCGCTATTTGCGGTAAATCGGCCTTGACACGGATGGATCGAGCACCCAATATGCGCCCTACTGGGGCACATCAAATCTGTACTCGAACCTGAGATTCGCCTCCAGATCCGGAAACATCCCGCAAAGAACGGACTTTTAATGGGCGCCTCCCTTGCTTCGCGGCACCTGACCAGTGAACGGATTCAAGCTCGAGCCTTCATCGAGACTCGCGATCGCGCGCTGGTCAGCCGTGCCAGGGCCGGCGATTCCGCCGCCATGCACCAAATCATCGAGCGTTATCGCGGGTTCGTGCGCCTGAAGGCGAACTCGTACTTCCTCGCCGGGGGCGAGATCGAGGATCTCGTCCAGGAGGGGCTCATCGGGCTCTTCAAGGCGGTGCGCGACTACAGGCCCGATCGTGAGGCCTCGTTCCGCTCGTTCGCCGAACTGTGCGTGACGCGGCAGATCATCACCGCGATCAAGACCGCCGCGCGTAACAAGCACTCGCCGCTGAACACCTATGTGTCGTTCAGCCACTCCCGCGCCGGCAGCGGGGAGCAGGAGGCCACACTGGCCGAGGTGCTCGCCGGCGACCCGGTGTCCGACCCGCTGACACAAGCCATCAGCACCGAGGAACTGCGCAGCCTGCTCGATTGCCTGGGCAGCACGCTGTCGCCGCTGGAGAGCGCGGTGCTCGCCATGTACCTCGAGGGTCGCAGCTACGAGGAGATCGCGGAGCTCCAGGGGTGTACCCCGAAGACCGTCGACAACGCACTGCAGCGCGTGAAGCGGAAGGTCACGACGCACATGAAGGCCCGCGAGGTGATCGATCTGCGCTGAGCGGACGTTCACTGTCACGTACGTCGGGCGGGCCTTGGGCCCGCCCGACTGCATTTGGGGCGCCGCGCTTCGGGCGTCACGAGGGCGGACCGCTGCGTCCGCCCTCGGTCAGTTGGTTCGCCACGGCATGACTACTGCACCACCACATCGGGGTTGCAGGTCGGCTTGGTGAGGTTGGGGCAGCTGGGCGGACCCGGGTTCGGGTTCGGCGGAGGCGGCGGGTTCATGGTTTGGCGGATCCACCGCTGGGAATCCGCGCTCGTGACCTCCGCGTAGTAGTCCCACCCCTTGTTGCTGCAGCGGCCGCCGACCAGCCAGTCGAACCAGCCGCCGCCATGCTGTGCGTAGCTGGCCACGCCGATCTGGGTGAGCGATCCGTCGGGCTGGGTCACCAGCAGCGGGCCGCCGCTGTCGCCTGGGCAGGCACCCGCCTTCGCGCGCCAGAAGCCTTTGGGTGCGAGGTCATAGATGGCCGGACGCACCTGCTTCAAGATCGTCGAGGTTCCGTTGCCGCTCTGCGGGGTCCGGCCCCAGCCGAAGCCGACACCGGTGCCGATCCGGCACGGGGGAAGAAAGCGGGGCATGGCCAGCATGCGGCTGCGGATGCAGGCCTTGAGTCCATCGCCGAGCTTCTTCGACGCCCCGATGGCCACCACCGGCTTCGTGGACGGGGTCGTGAGGTGCAGGAGGGCGAGGTCGTTGCGATCGCCGGTGTCACCGCCCCAGCGGTTCTTGACGATGCGGTCGACCGATCGCGTCTCGGCGGGGTCGCTTGCGTCGTTGAGGTTCGTATCGCCGACGACGACCTCGGCGCTGGTTCGTGACTTGAAGCAATGAGCGGCCGTCAACACCCAGCTGGGGTCGATCAGCGTGCCGGAACAGAAGAATCGGGTGCCTCCGGGGTCGCGAACGCCCGCGACGAATGCGGAGGCTGCAGGATCGGCGTTCGAGCCGCCTGCGAAGTTCGCCGGGCCGCTCGACGTGGCCGCCGCGGCTCCAGCGAGGGCGCCCGAGGTCGTGGCCCCGATGACAAGGCCGAGGCCGATCTGACGAAGCGTGCCGAGGCGGGTGGTGGTTGTGGAAGTCATGGTGTGCTCCTCGAATCGAACAGTGGTTACCGTTGAGAGCACGGTATGAAGCGCCGCCGAGCGGGTCGTTCGCGGGTGCGTCGCCCGGTGTGTCACCCTCGTGACACAGCACTCGGCCGCGCATCTGCAGACGCGAAGTAAGCTGTGCTGGCAGCCCGCCGGAATAGCTCAGCTGGTAGAGCAGCCGCCTTGTAAGCGGCAGGTCAGGGGTTCGAGTCCCCTTTCCGGCTTCTTGCTGGCGAGGTGCGTGGTGAGGTCCGACCGAGGGTCGCGTGGTACCGGCACGCCCCTTCCGAAGCGACGGTCGCGACAGGCCACCCGGGCCTCACGAACCTCCGAGGCGTGTGCGCGCCGCCCTGCGCTCAGCGGCGGGCAGGCGCCGGGCGGCGGGCCCAGAAGAGGGCCCGGGCCGGGCACAGGCGGATGGCCACGTCACCGAGTTCGGGTGCGACGTGCGCGGCCATCACGATCGGGTAGCCCCACTCGTCCAGCGTGATCTGCCCCGGCAGGATGCTGGCGCAGATGCCCTTGCCGGTGCACGCGATGCGGTCGATGGTGAGTATCGGCTCAGCGGGCGACGGCATGGTGCCTCGCTTCGTGGCGGCGCAGGCGGCGAGTGCCGTCGCAGTCCTCGCATCGTCCCGAGCTCGCGTGCGCCGCCAGCTGGTCCGGGAACGTGCGCAGGACCGAGCCGATGAAACCCGCGACGCCGTCCGGGAACCCGCAGGCGCCGCGTCCTCGTAGCTGGTGGACGCGCGTGCGCAGGCGCGCCGTCGTATCGCGCGCGGCGTGCCCGTCGATGATCGCGACGAGGTCTGCGGCTGCGGCCGGCAGGCCGAACATGCACGGTCCGCACTGCCCGGCCGTCTCGCCGGCCGCGTACGCGATCCATGAGCGCACGGTCGCAAGCGGGCACTCGGCGCCGTCGATGCACGTAATCGTGCCGCACCCGGTGCCGATGCCGAACGCCGACAGGCCGGCCGTGGACCAGGGCGTGGTGGCCGCCTCACCGGCCGTAAGCCATCCACCCGACAGGCCTGATACCCCGACGGGGCCGGGCGAACCCGCATGCCCACCCGCGGCGGCGATGATCGTCGCCAGCGGCATTCCCGCGGCGGCCTCCACCACGCCGGGCCGTTGCACGGCACCACCGACCGCGATCAGTCGCGGGCCGGGTTCGGCCACAGTGCCCTGCGTGCGGAACCACTCGGCGCCGAAGGCCATGATCTGAGCGATGCGCCAGACCGTCTCGGCGTTCAGCACCACAGTCGGCGGGACCCGCCGGCCGTCGGTGAGCGTGGCCCCGAAGGCGATCGGTGCTCGCTTCGTCAACGGTCGCGCCAGGTCGCCCGCTGCCAGTGCGACGAGCGCGCTCTCCTCGGACGAGACGTATCGGTTCGGCACTTCGAGCACGTCGAGCCCCGCCTTCGCAAGACGGGCGGCTGTGGCCGACCCACGGTGGGCTGCATACAGGACGTTGCGTCGAGCGAGGTGTCCGACGCCGCGCACAAGCTCGTCGAGTCGATGCTCGACGATCCAGCCGTCCTTCATCGCGCCCAGCTCGCCGTCGCAGACGTTCACGATCAGCCGTGTGCGACGGCCGGCCAGCGCGTCCACCTTGACGGCGGTGCTGAACGCGGCGCCGCCACGTCCCGTAAGGCCGGCCCGGCGCAGTTGGTCGGCGACGGTCACGACCACCCCTGTTCGGCGATCTGGCGCCGGCGCGACTGATGGTGGTCGCGACGTCCGCGCCGCCACACGAGGGCACCGATGCCGACGACACCGCATGCGACCGAGATGGCGCGCAGCACCGGCTCGTCGCTCGTGCCGAGCCCGATGCCATGGATCACGGCCATCGGCAGCAGCGCGTACGAGCACAGGTGCACGCGGCGCCACGTGCGGTCGCTCAGGCGTTGGCGCAGGATCGACGTGACGATGACGGCGAGCAGTATGTCCACCGCGAGCGTGCCGAGGCTCACCAGCAGCGGCGCGAAGCCGGAGGTGAACGGCACGAACGCCGAGATCCAGCCGAGGTCGACGTAGCTCTCGCCGATGGCGGTGGCGACGTGTGCCGTCAGGAAGACGCTCATCCCTAGCGAGAGGGCACGGTGCAGGCCCATGATCACCGCGGTTCGATCGCCGGCGCGACGCTCGGAACCGGCGGTCAGCAGGCCGAGCACGAAGACGGCGGTGAGCAGCACCACGGCGACGATGCCGGTGGCACGAGAGGTGAACCAGAGCATCTCGTTCATGCCGCCACCTCCGCGGGGATCGGAAGCGGCCAACCGGGGGTCGCGACCGTGCGTCCATCGCGCCCGTCGAGGCGGGCAGGAATGCCACGCTCGGCCAGCCAGGCCGGCGCGCCGTCGCCAAGCACGATCGCGGCGGTGGCGGCGGCGTTCGCCTGCACCGCCGAGACCCCGGCACAGGTGACCTGCGCCCAGTCGGCGCGGGCGGGTACGCCGGTTCGCGGGTCGATGATGTGGTGGGCGGTGCCGCCACCCGGCATGGTCCAGGTGCGCTTGGCGGTGCACGAGGTGGCGAACGCCTGCCCCGTGCCGCAGACCGTCTGCAACAGGGTGCCGCGATGGTTCTCCACGCCGATGGGCCAACCGTCCGTCGGGCAGGTTCCGCCGACGGCGATGTCGCCGCCGAGGTTGACCAGCACTCCGCCCGGGAGCTCGGCCGCCAGTCGCTCGGCGAGTGCGTCGGCCGCGGCGGCCTTGGCGATGGCACCCAGATCGAACTGCGTGCCGCACGGGAACGACAGTGTGCCGTCCGCCGGCTCGAACGTGATGTCGTGCCAGTCGACCCGGGCCGGCGTGCGACCCGAGGGCGACGCTCCGGCGGGCCGCGACTGGACGACGGTCAGATCATCGTCATAGCCGGCTGCGGCGAGGGCACCACCGAGCGTCGGGTCGACCAGGCCGCCGGTGAGCCTCGCGGCGTGGAGGGCGGCATCGACACAGAGGGCGAGCAGCGGCGACACGTGCGCTGTCACGCTGCCGGTGCGCGCGGCCTCGTTCAGCCGGCTGAGCTCCGAGTCGCGACGGAACCGGGATGCGGCGCGATCGAGGCGGGCGATCCACTCCGTCGCGATGGTGGCGGCGGGAACGATCGCCTCCGGCGACGTGACCGTGACGGAATTCGTGGTGCCGATCGCGCGCCAGCTGTGGGTGAGCCGTCGCATCACGAAGCCTTCGTGGAGCTCACCGGCTGCTGGACGGTGGTCTGCACCGGTGCCACAGGGGTGACCGCTGACGACTGGGATTGGACGGTGGCCGCCGCGCTGTCGGCAACCGTGTTGGTGTCGCTGGACTCGTCCCCGTCCGCCGACTCGCTGCTCAGTGCCGCCTCGTCGGAATCGTCGGCGACGGTCGTATCGGTGGCAGGTGCGGTGACCGCCGGTGGGGTGGCCTGCGCGGTGGGCTGCTGGCTTGTGGTGTGCTGCTGAGCCAGGTGAATGCCGATGCCACCTGCGCCGAGCGATGCCACCACGAGCGAGGCGCTGAGCCAGCGCTCGGTGCTGCGAAGGGCCGGGTTGGTGTGGCGCGATGACATGACGGTCTCCTCGGTCGAACTGCAAGGAGTGTCATGGGCGAATCTGTGAAGACGATGAGATCACCCTGTGTGGGTTGGGGGAGATCGGTGGCTGTTTCGCCAAGGATTGGCAAAGGTCCGCCATTGCGCGATGGATGAGCTTTTCGCCGGCGAAGGGTTGACCTTGGGTCGGCAGGCGCCGATAGGTCGTCACATGTCCCTCGCGATCGCCAACGACGAGTCGCTGCGCGTGGCGCACGAGCTGCTCTGGGAGCAGCCGACGCAGGCGCTGGCGCACGTCTGGGAGATCGAGACCGCTGCGCGGAGGGTCGGTGACGTCGACCAGGTGGTGTCGGCATTGGCGCTCCAGGGGCGCGTGATGCTGGTGTTCGGGCGAATGGATGCGGCGTGCGATGTGATGGCGCGCATCGGTTCGGTGCAGGGTCCTCACCAAGACCTCAGCCTGACGACCAGGGTCGTGTTCGGGACGTTCGCCGCGCAGCTTTCGTTCTTCCTCGGTTCCTATCGCGAAGCGCTCACCTCCGCCGTGGCGACCATCGCCGCCGCGGACGTGACCGGCAACCCCTTCCTGCGCCTCATGGCCCGTGCCGGCACCTGCATCGTGCTCGGCAACCTGCGGGCGCCGGCCCTCCACCGAACGATCGAGGAACGTCTGGAGATCGCGTGTTCGCTCGGCGCGACGTGGGACGAGGCGGTCGGGCGCAACGACAACGCCACCATCCTCATCGAGAGGGGCGATCCGGCTGCCGCGCTCGTCGAGCTCGATCGCGCGGTTCACTGTGCCGACAGGGTGACCGGACCGTCGTTGACGATCCGCGCGGTGATCAACGCGACGCGGGCCGAGCTGCTCAGCTCCCTCGCCAAACACGACGACGCGGTGGCGTACGCGCTCGAGGCGGTCCGGTTGACCGAACGGCCAACCGATCGCTACCCGTATGTCACGGCGCTCACCGCGAACACCGCCGTGACAACTCTGACCGCCGCCGGCGAGTTCGAACGGGCCTGCTCGGTCGCGGCGACCGGGCTGGGGCGACTGAGGGATCTGCTGCCGCTGTCGCGCAGCGAGATCCTCTCGGCGATGGCGGTCGCGCTGCGCGGTTGCGGGCGAGTGGACGAGGCGTGCACCGCCCTGGCCGAATGCGTCGAGCTCGAACGCTCTTCCGCCCGCCAGCTCGCGCTGCTGCAGGAGGACCTCAGCGGGATCGCCGCGCAGCACGAGCAGCTACGTGAGCTTGCAACGGATCTGCGCGACAAGGCGGACCGCGACTGGCTGACCGGTGTTCACAACCGGCGCTACCTGGAGCGACTCGACCTGGCCCCGCAGCGTGCGGTCGGCATCGCCATGATCGACCTGGACGACTTCAAGTCGGTCAATGACGTCCACGGTCACGACGTCGGCGACATGGTGCTCGCACGGGTGGCGCAGCTGCTCGTCGTTGCCACCCGGCCGGGCGACACGGTCATCCGCTTCGGTGGTGACGAGTTCCTGGTCGTGATGCCGGACATCGGCGCACCCGCCCTGAGCGAGGTGTGCGATCGCATCGGCGCGGCCATCGCCGACGAGCCCTGGGACGAGGTGGCAGGCGGACTGCGCGTCGGCGGGAGCGTCGGCGCCATCAGTGGGCCCGCCGGCAGCTTCGATGATCTGGTCCGTGAGGCCGACGGACGCATGTTCGCGGCCAAGCGGGCCGACGGTGGGCGCGGCAATCGCGAACGGCGGGGCGCCACTACCCCCGACTGAACGGCAGCTGCAGCGTCAGCCAGTCGATCAGCGCGCTCGGGTTCCGTGTCTGGGTCAGCACCTCGCCGGGGCCCTCGAACTCGAAGACGAACCCCTCGCCGCTCTTGAGGCTCTGGACCGATCGGCCCTCCACGGCACGCCGCAGCGTCATGCTGATGCCCTCCTCGTAGGCCACCATGTGTCCGGAGTCGAGCACGAGGCGTTCGCCCGAGGCGAGCTGCACCGATTCCAGGGCGCCGTAGCAGGCGATGACGATCGGGCCGCTGCCCGACATGCGCACCAGGAAACCACCTTCGCCGCCGAAGAGGTTCTTGAACCCGCCCCACTTGGTGTCGAGCTCCACTTCGGTCCCGGACGCCAGCCACGCGCCCCGCGAGAGGAAGATCGGCGTGTCAGGGCTCAGCATGCGCACCGCGAGGTCGCCGGGCAGGTTGGCCGCAACATCCACCCAGCCGCCGGTCTGCGGCGCGGTGTAGGTGGTCACGAAGAGCGACTCCCCGCCCAGCACGCTGCGCTTGAGTCCCTTCAACAGGCCGCCCTGCATGCGCGCCTCGATCGCCACGCCGTGGGAGGTGGCCATCATCCCGCCCGACTCCACCCGGATCGCCTCGTTCGGCGCGAGCGTGATGCGGGCGACCCCGAAGGCCGGACCGTGGCGGACGTCAACGTTCATGAGAGCTCCTTGCCGGGTGAATCGACTGCACAGATCATAGGCACCCCGGATGTCGCTCCGGCACCCCGGCCATCAAGTTTGCGCGCCAAAGGTCGATGGACTCCCGATGCCCGACTTCGCCCAGATCATGGAGCGCGGCCGCCTGTGGGTGGGACTGCTGCTCGTCGTCGTGCTCGGCGTCGTGCTGGCTGCGCCGCTCGGCGGGTCCGAGTCGCGCACATCGGCCACGTCCCAATGGGTTGCCGAGTATGGCACCGACCAGGGCGCATCGGCCTCGCAGATCCTCGACCAGTTCGCTGCCACCGGCGCCCCCGCACCCGCAGACGGGGCAGCGCCGGCGGTGGAGGCCGACGAGGGCGACGCGACGTCCCCGCTACCCGCCAACTACGTCTCCGGCGGCGCTCCGAGCAAGGACCTGGCAGCTGTGCTGCGCCGATCTCAGCAGCGCAACGGCGCCGTGATGGTGCCGACCGCCCAGAGCGCGGCGACGGCTATCACTCTCAACCCGAACGTGGTCTTTACTCGGCAGTCGCAGATCGCCGACCTGCGTACCGGTCAGGTGGATCCGCGCGTCGTCGACGTGCTGACCTGGATCGCGAACCGAGGCCACCGCGTCACGATCACCTCGATGCGCTCGGATCACAGCACCTGCGTGGCCGGCAGCAGCCCCTGCCGGGTCAGCGCGCACCACTTGGGCCGCGCGATGGACATCGCCGCCGTGAACGGCGAGCCATGTCGCGGCACGCCCACCGGCGCGTGCGGCCGCCTGTACGAGGAGATCGTCAACTCGCTGCGCGGCACCCAGTACCAGCCTGCGCAGGTCATCTACGGGTACGACCCGTGGCCCTCGGAGTCGTGGAACTTCGAGATGGGCAACCACCACGACCACATCCACATCGGCTTCTGACGCCTGCGTCGCAGCCGGCCCGACGCCGGGTCGGTCGGTGCGGGGCGGGCGCCGCGCGCCCCGTGGCTCCCTGCCCGCAGCGTGCGCTCAGAGCACGCCTTGGCGGCGCGGTCTCCCCGAACGCTGAATCGCGCAATGGACGCCTCGGGTGCGTACGGTCGCTGAGAACCACCCCAAGGAGGTCCACGTGAAGCGATCCATCATGGCCATCGCCCTCGTCCTCGCGGTTCCCGCGGTCGCCGTCGCTGCGGATGCGGAGCCCAAGCGCTATGCCCTTTCGGCGACCGTCCAGCCGGGCGAGGCGGTCACCCTCGCCGTCGGGGCCGTCCCGCGCGGGCAGTTCGCCTGGTCGGTGTCGGCGAGCAGCGAGGCGCAGAAGAACTTCGTCATCACGCAGAAACGGCTTGGCAAGAAGGCATTCACGGTCTTGCGCGTGCCCAACCAAGCTGCGTACTCGGCATGCCAGGGCGGCAGCAGCGCCATCTACGGACCCGGCCCCGTTGCGTGTGGGAAGCTGACCACGCCGGCGGTGATCAAGTCGCGCTACACGTTCCAGGTCCGCAACCTCGGCACGAAGCCGCTCAAGGTGGGGCTCGTGATCAAGTGGAAGCGCCTGGGCTCAGCCGGCTGATCTCGGGCGCGCTGAGCTGCGCAGCGGGTGCAGATGCATTCCGCTGCGCAGCTCAGAGTCCGTGGCCGACCTTGACGCCGGCCCAGATGCCGCCGAGCCCACCGGCGATCGAGAACAGGAAACCGGCGACCGACAGGGCACTGCCGCCCCAGAGCGACGGCACGAACCCGCCGAGTGTCGACCCGATGGCCATTCCGGCGAAGATGACTGCGCGCATGGATGCGGTATCGACACGTCGGCAGCAAGACCTGAGCGCTGCTCTGCATCAGAACGAACCGGAACCGCACCTCGTCGGTGAGAGGTGACGCGCTGTGTCCTACATCAATCGCCAACCAGCCCGATTACTTCCGTGTGCAGGTACTTCATCGGCCGTCCCTCCGGTGCGTCAGCGGACGATTGGTGTGTCACATGTTTGCTCAGTGCAGGGATTGGCGCGATCGTTCGCAACTCGGGCCTTGCAATTGCATGAATCGTCACGCATAATCCCCGACCGATGACGAACCCCGCCACATACATCCCCGCAGCCGTCCGAGCGCAGTGCAGCTCGTCGCGTCTGCATGGACGTGGTTGGACGTCGAGCCTGCCCCTCGCCGAGAGGCACCCGCGGTAGTAACCGTCGGTGACCGAACGTAGTGCGAGGGCGACCGGATGGTCGCCCTTTTTGTTGCCCGAGTACTCGATCCAACCCATGAAGGTGATGCTCATTTGATCAAGCTGACGAAGGGACCTGAGGCCCCGTCCAAGTGAGAAAGGCCCCCGCCGATCGGCGGGCGTCGGGCTCCAATCCCCTCCACGATGACGCTCGCGGTGACGCGCTGCGGCGATCCAGGGTCGAAGGGCGGACGAGTGGCGTGAACATCACGCAGCTGTATGTGTGCGACCGCCGGGTGGCAGCGGCACGGTCGCCATACAGATGTGTCCAGACCATTCACTCCCGTCACGAAGTGCGCATTCGCCGCCGGAGCGATGCACTGTTGTGACGTATCTGTTCACATCACTGCGTTAACGTCAGAGTTGACGCATTCCGGACACAACCCTGTGCAACGCCTGGTGCCAGGCACGAAGTGTTGCATCACACGCGACGTGCGAGGAGACGACGTTGCGCCGATCACCTGTGGGGTTGATCGGCGGAGCGGAGAACGTCCGCTCCCGGTCGGCTCGCAACCATGCGAGCGGCCGGTCCTCAACCCGAAAGGGCACGACCGTGAACCAGCACAGTCAACTCCACAGCCTCTTGGCTCGCCAGCGCCACGACGTCACTGAGATGCGTATGCACCAGCGGCGCTTCGTCCGCCAGGCGCTCGAGGCTCGCGCCGAACGTGTGAAGCGTCCGGCCACGCGCGGTCCTGAGCACGACACCGCGCATCCGATCCATCCTCGGCCGGTGGCCGAGCGGGAGTAGTGGCGGCCGCCCTGCGGCCGTCGGGTCGGCGGGCGGTCAGGCGCCCGCGGCATCCCCACAGCCCGGCCTGGACGCCTGAGCGGCGAACCGGGCCGGGCCCGCCGCGCGGTGGAGAAACGGCGATCTCGCCAGCCTCATGAGCTGGAGACAGCAGGTTCGACTCCTGCCCGCGCAACTGCCGTACGGGGCGGTGTTGTCACGGAAGCACTCGACCATGTGGCGGTCGCAGCGGTGGTTCGAACCCACCCGGTCCCTTCCCCCAATCGCGGGCGGCACGTGCGTGGCCGCCAGTGATCCACCCACGACGAAAGGAGGTTGTCGACGCACCGTGCGAGGTGCGCACGCACATGCCATCGGCCCGCCAGCCTCAGGGCGAGCGCGGGTCGATGGCACCGCAAGCCATCGCAGCGCCCACCGCGTCGCGGCAACGATCAAGAACGATCGCCCGACTGCCGATACTGGCTGGGCATGCTCGTTCCCTCTCGCCACGGATGGCGGCGCCCATGAGGCTGCGGTCGGCGCTCCTCGCCGCCTCGGTCCTCGCCTGCCTGTTCAGCGGCACCGCGCTGGGCGCCGCGACCAAGGTGTATGACCGCGTCGATGCAGCAGGGAGGATCGTCGGCGAGACGGTGCCTGCCGCCGATGGCCACACGCCCATGGCGGCGAAGGCGGCGTTCATGCCCGGCGGGGTGCGCGGTGCGCATGCCGTGGCGGTCATCCCGATCGAGTTCAGCGCGCAGCCCGGCACCTTCGCTCCCGCCGCCATCGCGCAGACCATCTTCACCGGAACGGCATCGGTCAACGCCTTCGTCAAGGAGTCGACCTACGGGCGGGTGTGGCTCACCGGGCGCGACTCGGTGGATGGCGACGTCTACCCGGCGGTCACGCTCACCACGCCGATCACCGCCTGCACCGAAGACACCTGGGGCCAGCAGGCCATCGCCGCGCTGCGTGCCCAGGGGAAGAACATCACCGGCGACGGGCTGGACGGCTACGACCACTACGTCTTCCTGTTCTCCACGAAGATCGCGAGCTGCGGCTACGCAGGGCTCGGGATGATGCCTGGCCGCGAGACCTGGATCAATGGCTACCTCGACCGCCAGGTCATCAGCCACGAGCTCGGACACAACTTCGGTCTGGCCCATGCCAACTCGCTGCGCTGCACCGACGGCGCAGGGACGCCGGTCCTCATCAGCGCGACCTGTACCAGCGGCGAGTACGAGGACCCCTTCGAATCGATGGGCGTGGCGGGCAAGCAGTTCAGCGCACCGGCCCGGGCCTTGCTCGGGATCCTCGACGGCGTCGAGTCGGTGAAGGTCACCGCGCCCACCACGCTGGTGATCGAGACGTCCAGCGTCCCCGGGACTGGCACGAAGTCGGTCGAGATCGCGCGCCCGGGCACCTCGCAGTCGTGGTTCCTCGAGGCACGCAGCATCGGCGGCCAGTTCGACAACTTCACGAGCACCGACGCGGTGCTGCAGGGCGTGCTGATCCGCCGCCACGACAGCGCGACCTACTTCGCCGACCCCACCGAGTTGGTCGATGGGCATCCGGCGACCACGACCTTCCTCGACGCGGCGGTGCTTCCCGGGGAGACGTTCATCGATCCCGCGGGCGTGCGGGTGACCGTGACGGCCCGTAGCGCCACCACCGCAACGGTCGCGATCGCGTTCGGCGCCGCGCCGCCGCCGACGACGACCGGCACCACCCCGACCGCCACCTCGGGCACGACGGCCACCCCGACCTCCACGGGCACCACGCCCACGGGGCCCGTGTCCGGGGCGATCGACCCGCTGAGCCTGCGGACCACGACGGACCCCGCGGTCGCCAAGCGCTGGCCGTCGCGCATCACCGTGTTGCGCCTCGCCGGCGGCCGGGTGCTCGTCGTCACGCGCATCGTGACGCGGGCGAAGGCATGCAGCTACCGGGTGAAGGCGTTGCGCGAGCGGCTGGGCCGCTGCACGCGGCTCACGGGTGCCAACGGGTGGCGCGTGGTCAGCACGGTCCGGGCCGGCACCGCGGTGACCGTGACGGCCATCACGCCGACCCGGACGCTCGTGCGCAAGCGCGTGCGGGTCCCGGCTGCCGTCGGGGCGTTCCGCGCCTACAGGCTCTGATCGGCGGGATCCGCGGCCGCAACGACGGGCGCCGCGCGGAGCTGACGCCGCTCCTTGCGGCTGACCAACCAGGCGCCCACCAACACGAGTGCGGCACCGACGACGGCAACCGCATGGAGGGGTTCATCGCGCAGCGCGACGCCCAGCACGAGCGCGACCACCGGGAACAGGTAGGTGACGGCCGAGCTGCGCGTGGCACCGGCGCGGCCCATCAACGTGAACATGGCGAGGAAGGCGGCGCCCGTGGCCGCGAGACCGAGCACTGCGTTGGCGGCCAGCGCGCTCCAGGCGAAGCTGCTGTGTCGCAGTCCCACGAGCGCGAACGGCAGCAGCATCGCCCCGGCCGTCAGCTCGATCCGCGCAAGCGGCGCGAGGGTGCCGTAGCGCTGCTGTAGGGGCACGGTCAGGTTGACACCGATCGCATAGCCGATCACCGCGACAACGAGCCCGACGATGCCCCAGGCGCTGGAGCTGCCCGCGTTGAACGACGGCACGGCGATGAGGGTGACCCCCAACAGGCCCACGAGCAGGCCGGCGCGTTGCATCGGTCCCGGCATTCGACGCAGCAGCGCGGCCGCGATCGTGGCCGAGAAGACCGGCAGGCTCGCGTTGATCATCCCCGCCACCGATGAGGTGACGACACGCTCGGCAAGGGGAAAGAGCACGAACGGCAGCGCCATCCACACGGCCGCCACCAAGACGATGCGTGGCCACTCCGACCGTGCGATCGGCTTCCACGCGCCCGGGGCCAGCACGATCACCAGCGCGCCGAGCACGATCCGGACGAGCCCGACGACGGCCGGCGCGAAGTGGTCGACCGACTCGGCGATGAGGTAGAACGACCCGCCCCACACGAGCCCGCAGAAGGTGAACAGGCCCCACTCCGCGGGGCCGAACGCCGCGGCGGATGTGCCTTCGGCGGTCGAGAGGATCGTGCCGCGACGACCGCTCACGCGCCGTCGCCGGGGGAGTCGTGCGTCAGCGCCGTCACGCCTTCGAGTCTAATGTGCCCCGCTGTGCCGCGGCCGGCGTTGTCGACGCACTGCCGCGCCACCGGTTCACCGCGAAGTTCGGCCCCCGCCGGGAGCGCAGGATCCATGGTGCGACGGCGCGTTGAGCCTGCCGCCGTGCGCGGTTGGCGCGTACGCCGAGGGCCAGCTGCCGGCGCTGGGTCAAAGGCGGCCGATCGGGCGCGAGCGCGTCGAGCGAGTGTCCCCGGGCCGGATCGCTCCGACCCGGGGACGACCAGCGGCTATCCGCCGGGCTGGGTGACGCCGTTCGCCACGAGCGTGTACGGGGCGAACTGCTGCACCTGCTCGGTCGGGTCGTCGTAGGCGACGACCGCGACCACCACGGGGTAGCGCTCGAAGCGTCCAAGGTCGCGCCGGCTCAGCCGGATACTGCTGCGGCCGTTGAAGCTCTTGACCTGGACACGGTGGCGACGCTCGTCGATGCCGACGAGGCGGACGCTCCAGTTGGCGACCTTGATCGGTGAGATCTGGGTCGGGGAGCTGACACCTGTGAGAGTGGAACCGTCGTTCAGAACGGTGCCGCCCACGGCGATGTCGTCGATCCACCAGCCGCCCTCGTTCACGCCACCGTCACTGACGTAACGGAAGCCGAGGAGGATCTGCTTGCCGGCGTAGGCCGACAGGTCGAACGTCTGTTGGGTGAACAGGCGTGGGATGCTCGGATCGCCCGGGCTGTTGAGCGCGGGCCCGAACGGGGCGTCCACCGTATTCGCATTCGCAAGCGCCGTGTAGGTAAGACCGCCGTCGGTCGAGACCACAGTGTAGGCGTAGTCGAACGTGTTCTCCGCGTAGTGGTTCTCCATGAACGTCAACGTCGGGTTGGTGGTGGGGACGGTCACGGAGAGAATCGCGGCGGAGTCGAGATTGGATTCGTTGCCCGACCACAGCACCGGGTTGCCCGCCCTGTCCGGGGCGTCGGTGACGACGGTCCAGCGCAGGGGCAGCGGCGGCAGTTGGGTTGCGCCGGTGAACGAGAGCGACCGCAGCCGCTTTCCGGGAATCGCCGTGCCGGCGGTGTCGCGCAAACGCACGTAGTCGGCACCGTTCGGTGCCGCACCGGGCAGCTTGTACGACGACGGGTTGTCGAGATTGAGGATCGAGTTGAGGCTGGGCGTGGTGACCCTGCGCTTGCTCACGCCGGACACCGAACCGCGCCGCCTGTCGACGATCCCGTCGACCAGGTTCATGACCTGGTAGTCGTGCACGACGCCGTAGACGGGGGTTGCCCCGGCGGACGCGTCGAGCTGGGCCTGCACTCCGGCGACACCCTGAGTGGTGCCGTCACGGTGCAGTGCCGACATGAAGTCGGCGCCGTAGCGGTCGCGCAGGAAGAGCATGAACGACCATGCGTTGCCGTAGTCGGCCAGGATCTCGTTGCCGCTGCCCTCGTCACCCCACAGCGTGAGCGAGTTCTCCGGCCCGCCGCAGTCACGGGGGTTCGGGTTGTACGCCGTCTGCACCGTCCCGAAGCCGTGGAAGCAGTAGAGATGGCTCTCGGCCCCCGGGTCGAAGACCGACGCACGGCTGTTGCCGTAGCCGGTCAGCGACATGGCGTAGTCGGACAGGCCCTCGTTGATGAAGTTCACCTCGGCCGGGTCCGTGTACGACATCAGCAGGTGCTGGTACTCGTGCGCGAACGTGCCCTCGTACAGGTGGGGGCGCGCCGGACGGCTCAGACACAGGTCGGCGTTGGGTGCGTCCGGCGGGTTCGCGCCGGTGCGGTGCAGCCAGTCGTAGGCGTCGATCGTCATGACGTTGCGGTCGAGCAGGTCGTTGAACGCCGACGAGAAGAACCCGGCGATGTAGGTCGGCCGGGCCGGGAAGTCGTAGAAGTTGTCGTCGCGCACGTTGTCGACCAGCGTGACGATCTTGTCGCCGGCACCGCTGAAGTCGCCGGAGATCACTGCATTCGATCCGTCACGGCTAGGCGGGACGCTGAAGGCCGCCGACTCGGTGGGGTACATGTTGTTGTCGAACTCGTTCACGAGCGACTGCACCTGCGCATCGGTGATCTCCACCGACCCGGGAACGCTGTTGCGACAGTCGCCGGCCGGGAAGGCGATGCCGCTCGAGGTGGCGTCGGTGCCGCTCGCCACCCAGACCTCGATGTTGGCGCCCACCGCACGCAGCGTGTACTCCTTGCGGTAGAGGAATCCATTCTGGTCGTCGAGCGCGATCCAGCCGCGCACGGTCCCCACCGGGGGTGTGGCGGCCGCGGTGGCGGCCGTCGCGGGAGCGGCGGACCGCAGCGCTGCCCGGGGAGCAGCCGCGACGATCGAGGGGTCGAGACGGTAGGTCTTGCCCTGCGGGACTTCGCGGATATCGGGTCCCCGCGGGGTGGAGCCGGCACCGAGGGCGCCGGGCGCGGCGAGCGCGAGCGCGGCAATGGCTGTCGCGAACGCGGCACGCGCCGCGGATCTGGAGGGTGGCATAGGGTCGCCTCCTGTCGTGTCGGGTCCGAGAGAACGGGAAGTGCTCGGACCGAAGTGGCCGGATGCTCCCGCACGCGGCCGTTCATCGCAAGGTTCGTAACGATTGCAACGAATTGGGCGACCAGGAGGGGGACGGCCTGCGGGCGTGGGACCTCATCGTCTCCTCATTGGCCAGCTGGCACACTGGAACCGGCGGGGAAGGAGTGGACGCCTGTGCGCGTGCTCGTGGTCGAGGATGAGGTGAAGATGGCGTCGTTGATCCGCCGGGCGCTGCAGGACGACGGGGCGGTGGTCGACGTGACCGACAACGGCGAGGACGCCATCTGGCGCGCCGGGGCCACCGAGTATGACGCCGTCGTGC
>WBZQ01000137.1_pt1 | contig 68320 bp, 56 predicted proteins | sample 5204251 | NCBI WGS metagenome assembly WBZQ01 (sample SAMN12412402, study PRJNA552823) | activated sludge metagenome | isolation source: activated sludge from nitrification reactor of wastewater treatment plant... | place: USA: Virginia | collected 2017-09
ACGCGAGAGGCATTGGCTCTGAAGAAGTCAAAACCGACTTTGATGGCTTCTTTCGCTCCGCTGTTCGATCCCAGGCCGGAAGTCTTCAGCGACCCATTTCCCGCTGTCACTTGAGTCTCAAGTCGATATAACCCTAAGTGACCACCGCTCCCAGTGGCGATGGTGTGTAACGCTCCAGGGCTCATGGGGCCGTCAGGTATGAGTGTGCCTCCGCCCTGTTCAGGCACATTGATAAACTTCTCTTGCAGCGTTTCGAGGTCGATGTAGCTGAAATGCACATCAAAGAATTCCATTCCGCCGATCTTCTTCAGCTGCTCCTTTACCCGCCGCCTTGTTTCCAAGGCATATTCGAGGCATCGACGAACGGCGTCCTTGCTGTATTCCTCATTGGGATACAGCAACTTCAAGAGCCCGGATACGGTGTGCTTAACGCCGATCGTATCTCGCTGGTTGAGATCTCTACCCAGCTTGAAATACTTGCTGATGGCATCGCCAAATGTTCGCTTGCGCATCTCGCGCATCCATTCAGCGAGGTAATCCACGATCATGCCGTACTGGTTGGTGAAGAATTCAGGCCGCATCTTGGGAATTTCCCAGCCTGGGACATAGGCATGGAACCGGTCAAAGAAGGCGCTGTCGATCATGTCGTCTGGGAAGGGGGCCAGGAGATGACTGGTCTTTACAAGGGTGTCCACGGACTGATTGATGTTCCCGACAAAAACCATCGAGGCGTAGGCATTGATGGCATCCCGTCCACGAGAGAAGGATCCTGAAGCCATGTAATCTTTCATGATCTGGACGCCATCTTTTTCTTTAAACGTAATCCCAGCGACCTCATCAAATGCCACGACATCCCAGACACCGACGAGTCCAACGGTCCGCCGCGCCATGTTGTAGAACAAATTCGCGACGGTCGTTTGGCCACCAGAGACAAGAATGCTATTGGGACTGATTTCCTTGTAGATGTGACTCTTGCCGGTCCCTCTTGGACCTAGTTCGCAGATGTTGTAGTTGTTCTCCACCAAAGGGATCATGCGGGCCAACAAGTGCCACTTCACGCGTTCGGTGAAGTTCGTTGGCTCCATACCTGTTGATCGCAACAGGACGTCAATCCACTGTTCTTCTGTGAACGCCCGCCGCCCTTGAAAGAGCTCCTCCAGATCCATGTTCGGCATCTGGATCGGCTTCAGGTCCTGAATGACGAATGGTGAACCCTTCTGGTTCTCCTCATAGAAATACTGCAGCGTCACAATGCACCAGATGCCTCCCACGAGCAGCTTCTCAAACTTTTTGACGTAGCTGGTGCTGACCTCAACCCCTTTCACTCCAAGATTCGCGAGTAGGGCTTCATAGACGTCTCGTTTTTCATTTAGCGTCACTGTTATCTTGTCGATGATCTTGAGACTTCCACGCTCACGAATGGTGGACTTCACCTTCTCCGCTTCATCTGGACGGACATAGTTCTCGGCAAGAATGTTCTTTACCGTGACGAGTCCTTCTTTGATGATGGTCTCATCGGTGGATGCGCAGTAAGTGCCGAGGAGATACTCCAACACGTATACAGGGACATTCGCCCCTTCTTTAACCAATTTGGTCAGATCTTTGCGGACGACCTTGCCGGCAAAATGGCGATTGAGGAGCTCATCGAGGCTGGTAGCGATCGCTTTGTTGTCAGAAGTCATCGGCAAATACCCTATCAATGGTCACCGGCACACTCTGTTGCTCAATTCCAGTATCAGCATCTCGCAGGACGAGGCGATATGCGGTGCTCTTGTGATACTGATGATCTTGCAACACTACGTGAACCCACTTCTTACGTTCGTCCATCCTATCTGAGGTACTGTCAAACGTCACGGTCTCGACATTTGTGACGGCCTTATCTCCCTCGTAGATCCCCACCTTCAGCGTGATCGGCTTCACCCGTTCGCTGACGGGTTCCGCTTGGATCAATTCGAAGCGATGACGGTTCGTTGTGACTTTGTGGCTGGCTCCCAACACATGCACGGTTACGGACTTGACCTTGGTGTCCTCTCGAGCGGACTTATCTTTCTTGTGTTTGACCGTGATCACCGGCACGACAATTTCTTGCAACATTGCTCCCCCGTGAACGAAACGAGCTCCACCAGTGAAATGAAAGCGATTCCCAGCCTTAGGGATCCAGTATTCCATTTCCCCCTCAGCGCAAGCAGTCACGGAGGTCTTGCCGTGCCAGACATAGTCATTGTCGGAAAGCTTTCGCCCAATCACATAGCGCTTCTTCGCTCGGACCGTTCCCTCCGGCTTCTGGTCCAATGTGGTTTTGTCCGGTTGACCTGGAGGCGACTCTGTGAAGAGGAATCCGTGATCCGCTGTAATCAAGACATGATTGCCATTCAAGTTGTTGATGATGTAAGTGACCAGCGCAGCAAGTTCTTCGATCGCCTTGCGTACCCCTTGAAATGTTTTTTCCTCAGTCGCTGCAGCATCACCAATGGCATCCACGACATTGTGATAAATGTAGACGACGCGTTTGCCAGCGACGAATTCTCGGCCTTGCTCCTTTTTCATGGCCACCAACCCGTCCGCCTTGCAGGCCATTCCTTCGACCGCCTCAAGGATCGCCCCTCGCTGTTCGCCTGATGATGTGGGCTTCCCATCGACCAAGACGTCGCCGTTCAACTTAAACGAAAGCCTTTGGTGCGGAAGTAAGCTAGCCATCCCAAGAGCCGTGTAAGAGGGCACAACGCCAAGTTGCGAGGCCAATGTCGCTTCAAGACGGTATGTGCCATTAAGCTCTTGCGTGAGTTCATGGGCCGCTTCGTAACGAAACGCGTCGCTGATGATGACATACGCCTTCCGGTTCTCAGCCTCCTCCAGACGAGGACGCACATGACGGTTGAAGAACTCGTGCTGGTTGGGAATCTGTTCGAGCTGCCACTTGCTCAGAAGTTGGGTAGTTCCTTGGGGATCAAGAAACTTTCCCCAGGTTAATGCAAGCGTCGGGACGTACCAATTCGCATAGCAATCCTCGATCAGCTCCCGCAACGGCTTCAGAATGTTCCAGCCTTGTGCTTCTGCATGATCAGCCGCCTCGCAGAAATGGCGATACAGCTGGTCAAATCGGAATAACTCGTCCTCGTAGGCCCGATAGAGAGCCGTCGCATCAGGAAAGACGAACCCGTCTCGATGTTGGTTCCTCAGGGCAAAGAAATCAGCGGCGGCAACCAGTGCGTCATACACCGCATGAAGCGCCCGTCTCGGAACCACAGGGGAATCGTTCACCATGAGCGAGGCCCAGTGTCCAGCTTGCCTGCGGGTCGCGATTGACCGCACTTCATCGGGGTTAATCACGTCCGCCGTCTGATGCACACGCTCACGCAGACGGCTGGCAATTCCCCGCTCCACAACATGGAACGTCATTACATCGAGCAGATCAGCGATCTCCAAGCCATGCAAGTAATCTTCTACGTGAATCAAATCGGCCACTTCTTCGGAAAGTCGGTCATAGCTATTGCCTTTGCTGCTGCTATCGCGCCATTGTCCGAGGCAGACCACGGCGTTCGATCGTCCTTGTGTCGGGAGGACAAGATGCAGAAGCGCACTTGGAGGGGCGGCCTTCAGATGATGCACATAGTCAGTCACGAAGAGTCTGAGGAGAAGATTTTTAAGTGTAGTGGTCTCTTCGGAATAGCCGAACGTTGTCTTGGCCATCTCCCAGAAAGCTTTGTCCAACTCAAACTTCTCGATCTGCTCCCAGGCTGCCGGTTCCGCCTGCAGGTCGATCTCATTGCCGTTGTCAGTATAGGCATGGTAGAGGATACGGATGATGTTGAACCATTCCGGCTGCTCTGCCTTCACGACCGTGGCAATCATTTTTCGGTCCAGGTCGCTGGCTATATCATTGGGCTCAACCAGGCCCTTCAGCTTCTGGAGCCGGTCTTTGTTGTCAAAAAACTTCCGCCTGTCAGCTAAATGCTGACGAAGGTGGAGATTCTTCAATCCCAGCTCATTCAGGAGAATCGAAGCGCGGTCGGCCCGGAAAGAGCGACTATACAGGCGAACGTCGAGAAGCCAATCGTTCTCGTAATCGGGCTCCTCACTTGGGGAATAGAGCAAGTACCGCCCTGTGGGGTCCTCCCGCTCCACACGAATCTTTACTTCTAGAGCTCCTAACTCATTGAGCTGAATGATGTTCACTCCATCGAGGTTTAGCGTAGCCAAAATAGTCTGAAACTCTTTGTCGGGATCGTTCCAGAAGATGATCCTTTCACCTTCATCCCTGTAGATTCGCTCAAGAGCCTCACTAATCTGACGAGTGTCCATGTCGCTCACGCAATGACCGCGAATCGTTCGATCAGATCAGGAATCGCTGACTGCCATGCGACTCTCTGTTCCGAGTCCATTCGCCTTGTCGCTACCCACGATAGCGCTAAGCTCACATCGTACATATTCTTCGCCGTGTCAGGCGAACCAGGTACTTTCATAAGCCGTTTCACCGGTTTGGCAGTAGGCTCCTCACGAGAAAACGGATCAGTAATTTCTACATCGAAGCCCGACTTACAAATGTGATAGACACGGCATGCGGCTTTCTTTCCCCATTCGTGTGACAATAGTTTGTTCACCCATTGATTTAAATTGCTGTCCTCTACATCAATAGATTCCCACATCGAGAATCGCCTCTTCTCCTCCTGAATGCTCTTCAGTGTTTCGCAAATGGTGCCAGGAATGGCCGCCAGCTCCATGTGCTTGTTATGAACATCGCGGATGTCCGTTCTCGTATCCCCTATTACCAGTCCATTTCCGCATACGAAGCGAAACCATCCGAGAAGAATTACCAAGCGGCTTGATGCGTCCACCGAATTGAAGCATTCGAGGCGCAGAGCCAGTTTCTGGCCGTCTTTTGGCGTACAGCTATACGAGTCTGGGAAATAGATGCGTAGATTCATCCATTCACCGAGTTCGCTAAGTCCCACCTCACATTGGAGATCGGCGACTGACACGCCCGCGCCTTCCATGCCTTTAAAACAATGTTCGGCCACGTCGACATGTTGTGCTAGCGTATAAGTCGTGGACACTGTTCCGATGGGCACTTCCTTCTCGAAGGCTCTTACGGGCATTCGAACCACAGTTTTCAGATACGGATTCGCAGCGCCATCGTCGGAAGCTCGGAAGTCAGCGGTTTTGAAACTGGGGATATGGTCGCGCAGTCGTAACCAGCTTCCGGCCCAGTAGGTCACCCGCCTGCCATGCCATCGACCGGGAGTCTCCAAGACTTCTACAGCATCTTCAATCTTCATCATTGCCACCTGTCACGGCTTTGACCTCCGCCAATAGATCGCCGAACTTCCCATAATTGACTTTCACTCCGTCGTCGAGATCCAACGCCATCCGCTGATCGGCATAGTGCCGAAGCTTCTCGTCAAATGCGCGGAGTTCGGTTTGCTGTTTCAGCAGCCTGTCTCGTTCCTTTTCCAGCGTCCTACGTTGGGAGGTGGAAGATGCCTTCTGGGTCTCCGAGGCCAGTTGTTCGATGCGAGCGGCCATTTTGCCTTGTAACGGGATGACATATTCCGTGCGCGTACGAGCCAGGGTACCGTCATGGTATCGATGCAAATAGACCAGACATTGGAACGCTCGCTCCTTGCCGCTGGAGAAAAGCCAGTAGATCGGGCGCTTCTTGTAAGTCTGGAGATGGTCCTTGTAGAAGTCGGCCAGAAAGTATTTGCGCAGACCTTTGCCCAGCGATTCCTCAATGAAGCGTAGATTCACATCCAGCGTGGCCTCACCGAAGGTAGCTCGAAGAAAAGCGTGTGAGCGCGCCACAATGTCGTCCTCAAACCACTCACCGTCCAGCACCGGGATGATTCCGTCCTTGTCGGGGACGAAGGCCAGCTGATCCAGCGACTTACCAACTATAGATAGGTAACGTCCCAGGGAGTCGCCTGCGTTAGCGAGGATGAGGCCGGGCTTGTCGAGCGAGTAACGGCCCATCATGCAGCCGATGGCATAGGAGAGGAAGGCAGCCATGTCTTTGCGCTGGTCAGCGCGGGTAAGGGTGATTTGCTCCGCCGACACTTCGGGCTGCAACTCGCCCTCGAGACCGTAGGCCTCAATGAAGAGCCGGTTGTTCTCAGTTTCCAGCTCCTGCATCCGGCGAATGGCGGCGGCGCTCTGCACCTCCCAATTCTGCCAGCTAGCCTGCAGCGTCGCGCCCTTCAGCCCCGGTCGCAGGAACGGCTGGTCGCGGAAGTCCCACGAGGTCTCAAAGTTGTCCCAGTCGGCACGGGCAAGCGCTACCGCGTCCGTCGCGTTCTCCGATAGCGTCCGATCAATTGCCGCACTAAAACTTTTTGGCAATGGTAAAGCCGAAACATTGCCGGGGAGAAAATTCAGCGTTGGATTCAGCGCCTCAAGGAATCGTGGGCAAAGAGCTGAATTGAGGAAGGCCAACGCGTGCAACCTGTCTGAGGGCAAGTCGATGAAGAGGTTTGCAGACGCGTCGTTGAAGAGAAACCCATCTGGCTGCATCCGTGCCGAGAAACTGCCGGACGATACTTTCGTCCATGTCACAGCCGGCTGGAATATCCGATCCAAGTTAAAATTATGAGCGAGAGTTCGCTCACCTGATTCGTGGAGTCGCGTGAGCATTTCATTTCCGTCGTTACTCCAATCCACTACAGTTTCGTTATTGCCATACCACCGACGATAGTTGCCACCCTTTGACTGTGGAAACCACTGCCGATTCGATTTCGCCGCAGACGTTCTCGTATGGCCAAATCCAATCCGTTCCAACTCCACCTCATGCCAGAATCGGATGTAGCGCGAATTCTCTCCCGTGATAAGGCCAATTCGAGTTTCCCCAATTTCAGATAGTGCAGGGAAGCGCCCAAATGCGTCGGCTGCTTCTGCCGAAATCCAATAAGCGATTGTATTACCAGGAACTTTTCGAAAATCCTCAGCTCCGCTCATTCGGAGGCGGTCATTTTCGACAGGGAATTCAATCGGTTCGCCAGCCTCGTTTGTCTCATAGTATCGCACGCAAGAGAAGTGGCCTTTGTAGCCGACCAGTGGACTCAAGAAGAAAACTGTTGCGACCGTTCCAAAATTGATTCCCATGCTCGTCCCACCTTTACCCAAGTAAGGCATGTGCAAAGCGCACCGAATGGTGCGATGAGCGAGCAGCGACTTTCGGAGGCCTTGAAACGATGACAGGAACATCCACGACTCCATCGTTACCATCGCGCTGAACCCGCAAGGAACAGCAAGGGTGAACCCTCGTTCGAGGAACATCGAGAACAGGTTCGCTTCCGAGTCCGGGAATAACTGCTTCGCAAAGTTCTTAACCAAGCTATTCATCTGACCGCTCCCCATATACGGCGGATTGGCCACGACGATGTGATACCTCTGGCACAACATCTCCGCCTGTTCCAAGACGCGGAGTACTTTGCCGTGAGTCTCACGGAGAAAGAGCTGGCCACCGAGGTCTTTGGCCTCGATGGCATGGCGGGCGAAGATGATGTTCTGTTCATCAAGACAGGGCTGGATGAGCGAGCCGAAGGTGGTGGCTTGCTCGAACTGATGGAGGAGTTGGAGCATCGGTTGCTTGAAAAGGTCACCCAGATCGAGGGCGGCCACGTAGTCACGCAGTTCGGCTTCGTCGAAACGGATGTCTTGCAAGGCGAGAATGTGGGGCTGCACAAGTGTGCCGGGCTGAAAGAAGCGGCGTGATTTTTCCCGGGCCTTGAAGACGAGGGCCAATTCGCCAAGCTGCGCCGCGCGGGGGCAAATCTCCAAACCGTAGAGATTGTGTTTCAGAATGATCGCAGGAATTTCATTTGGCACATAGCCTTCTTCCTCGTAGATGAGAAAGAGCAAGTCGAAAGCATAGGTGAGCATGTGCCCGCTTCCACACGCGGGATCCAGCAAGCGGATGTCCTCAGGCTTCGCGATCTTAAGGAAGTCGGTCTCGTTTTGACCCTCAATGTAGTACGGCATATGGTCGCGTAGTCGGGAGCCGGGGCGGTTCAGCAGCCAGAGGCGGCCGAGCGAGTTCTCGACAAGGTAGCGGACGATCCAGTGCGGGGTGAAGAGTTGGGTGACGGCCGGAATGTCCTCCGTGGGCACGGCGCTCTTACGGGCCATGACCTCGTCTTTGCGCTCGGAGATGTAGAATTGGTAGAGCCAGCCGATGATCTCGACCTCCTGCCAATCTTCCTCATCGACATCAGTGACAAGCTTCCGGATCAGCGAGTCTGTGTGAAGCAGGTTATCGGGCAGGAGGAGCTCTGTTTCGTCGCCGATCCACTCGAAGAGAAATGGCATCGTTCTGTGGAGCGCGTTGCATTGAGCGAGCAACAGCATCCGATACAGTTCAGCTTCTTTGCTGCCTTCCAACTTAAGCACAATAACCTCGTGCTTGTCTAAGCCTGGCAAATCGACATGCTCGGCCTGTTCGAGGATCTCAGGAATCGACTTCGACGCATCAGGATGGGTCAGTACCCGGTAGCCGTGGTCAAGGTACCCGTGCAATTCCATGTATCGAATGGCGACCAGGCGGTTAAACCAGGTGTAGGCGATCGCATCCATAGTTTGCCCGAAGCCGTATTGGGCAATCCGTGCTTCCAAGGCCTTGCGTTTGCTCGCAATAGCGCGAGGAAAGGCGCGGCCTCCGATGATGGCCACGTCACCGTTCTCGGTGATCGGCTCGATCTTCTTCTCAGTCAGACCATAAAACGCGGCGCGGTCTGTCACGGCCTGAATGAAATCCCGGCGAGCTTGCGGGGCGTAGGTCTTGAGTTTGGTGCGGTTCATTGTGATTGATTTGCCTGAGAACTTATTAAGGACAAATGAAAGACGCTTTGCTTACACCTTCCGAGATATGACGAATTCCCCTTCAGACGCAAATTCCACAATTTCGGCGAACTTGCCCATGTCAAATTTGATGACCGAATAGGCAGCTAGTGGGTCTTTCATTGTCTCATCAAGCACCTCCTGACCACCGGCGGCTAGGCTCTGTGCGATGTCTCCTGTCACCGTAAAATCATTGGCCAAAAGATGGTGAACGGGCACAGAAGGTTTCCATCCACACTTTGTTAAAAACAGGAGTATCTCTGACCAAGTTGAGGGTTCGACTTCGATTGTCCAGCCTTCCCGTGTCAATAAAAGCATGGTCATTACCTTCAACTTATCGAATCTCAATGCGTTCGTCGTTGGCGATGGCCAGCTCCAACTGCTGCCTGAGCAAGTCGAGGAACCGATCCACGTCCTCCTTTGTTTCCAGGCAAGGCCCCTTTACCAGGCTGGCCGGTTCCACCACCCGTTTCTTCTTGAGAATAGGCTTGGGAAGCTCTGCTCCTTTTCCTTTCTCTTTCGATAGTTCTGCCGCGTTTCGAACGAACTCCTCGATTCGAGAGGTCGTAAGATCGAATTCTTTCAGAGCCTCAGTTTCTATCTGCGTGACATGGGCAAGACTCTCTTCCAGCTGGACTGTGTTCTTCAGTGCTTCCAATGGCCTCATGCAGGCATCACGCAGCCGAGCATCGCCCATAGCTGCTTCGATGTCCTTGAGAATTGTGGCAAGGTGCTCGTCAATCTTGTTCATCGCCTGCTGCCGGGCCGCTGTGACGAGCGCGCTATTGACGGCGCTAACTGTGGCAATGAGCCCCTCGGTTTCTTTGATCAAGCTGTACGGACTCGACGCATTCAGGATTTGCTGCATCCGTTTGAGAGCCACTCCGGCCTGCGCATCCCTCTCAAGCTCAAGGCGATTTCGCTGAAAACGGTCATACGCCTTTCTCAGCCTTTCCCACGTGGGCTTTTGGTGTTCGTAGAACTGTTCGAGATTGGTAAAGTGATCGGCATAATCGAGAAGTTCATTCTTCTGTTCGGTGAATTGCTGAATGAACTTATAGCTGTTATCGGAGGCGAGCAGCTTTTTTACAGCGAGGAGGCCATCTGCGATCTGGTCTCTCCCGGGGTAATCGCCGGTTTCCGCCAACGGCTTGTAGCTCATCAAGGATGATTGCCAGCTCTTGAGCTTGTTTTGCAGAAACGCAAACAGGGCATCCTCGCCATCAGGCCCCATCTCATGAAACAATTCTTTCCCCAGTGTGCGGGCGTCTTGAATGGCCTTAGGGTCGGTGGTTTGCCGCTTGAGGATCACGACCTTACGGCGTTTTGCAGGGATCATGATGGCGTCGTAGGCCTTAGTGAGTGGGACCAGCGACCCCTCCGTCATGAGACTGATTTCTCCCAGGACCATGAGCCGGGCAATCAACATCACCACTTCGTCTTCCGGCCACCCGTAGGGACGCAGGGAATACCGCTTGTCGATCATGTCCTGGAGCACAATCTGTTTATTATTGGATGACATCAGGCCAACATAGTTGCGAACCTCATCGATTGCCTGCTTGTTGCCCTCATCGGTTTCCAAGATCAACGTCTGTTGAGCGATGTCGTTGCTCCGAAGAATGGCCTGAATTTCTTTTAATGGCTCTTGAGACAGCCGCTTCAGGTACCCCATCTTATTGAAGGTATTCTTGACGAGATACGCCAGCGACTCGTCTAGTGCGGCCAATGACGTGGAGGCTTTCAACTTCAAGGGCTGGCCGGCAGCATAGTAATCGGCTCCGGCGAACATGTCGCCTAAGAGTTTGACGAGACGGTCTCGGCGGTCTTGGTTATTCCCGGATAGGTCTCGGAGAATGCGCTTCGCCGACTCTGGCAGAGTACCATCGTTCTTATGCCGAACATACTTCTCGGTCTGGAGGTATGTCCGGAGTTCGCGGCCAAGAGTCTCGTCATTGCCCAAGCGAACCAAAATACTGCCGCCTTCAGTTGAGCTGTCCAGAAGGCACTTGGCATTGTCGTACAACCCGTATTCATCATTCAGCGGCGTAATAACCGAGAGCTGCAATACGCCGTCGAGACGGTTCCCAACCGGCACCAAATCGCAGAAGCGATTGAAGGCAAAATCCATCTTGTTCTCGGGATGGCGATGCTTTCTCTGTTCTTTCAAGACATCGTTGTAGATGAGTTCTCCAAGGAGCTTGGCTTCCTCGCCACTGCTGAGTTCGACATTCTTGATCTCCCGATTGATGTCCCGTTCTTCATTGGTCAGGAAGAAATACACATCACCACTTCGATTAATAAGGGTTTCCTTTTCGAGACGCTGGAGGCTTCCTTCGATCTTACGACGAAGCGCCAGTCGGTCGGCATCGATCTCGGTGACGCACAGGGTCACCAGGTTATCGACGTTTCCCTTGACCTCCTCGACATAGCGAATGAGAAACAACACCTGCAGAAGATGGATATCAAAGGGATGCTCCAGACTCGGATTGTCCTTGGCTTGATCGATGGTCTTTTTGACAACGGTATCAAGAAAACTTTCGATCGAAGGGTAGAACCGATAGAGTGGGACCAGGATGCCGACCTCTTCGAGGGCAACCTGCTTGCCAGCAGACTGAAACGCATCGAGGATCGATCGTTCCCCACGAGATAGGTGCAGACCGGTGGCCCCGGCTCTCCGGATCGCCTCGAAAATCTTTTGGACGAGCTGGAACTGATACGGAACGAAGGGATAGTTCTGGACGAAATCCTCGCCATCCTTGACGTTCTTGAAGGTCATTCCGCAATTGGTGAACGTGAGCTGATTCTTGAGAATGTCCCCTTTTTGGCGGAAGACTTCCTGGAGGTCGCTTTTTACCTCCTCGCGTTTGGCTAAGAGGCGAGACTGGATCACTTCATCAACGTTGGCACTTGAGAGCGAGAGGCGCGTCCGGAAGCGTCCCTGAATCTTCGAGAAGTCGTTGGCCTTGCTCTGTTTCATTTCGCCCAGCACGGCATCGATATCTTCTTGGGAAGTGACGACCACCCAGGCCCGTCCGTTACAGATAGTTCCCAACTCCTCTGTAATGGTCTGAAGATTCAGCATCAGGTGGGAATCTGTCCCGATGAACTGTCCCACTTCATCGACGAGGAAAATGAGACGATGACCTTCCCCCTTCGAGTCCAGATACTCCTTGACCCATTTACAGAGGTTTTCGACGGTTAAGGCAAAACTGCCTTCCGCCCCATCGACCCATTTCTCCGCCGACTCTTTGCTCATCTTTATCGTTTCGCCGAGCGCTTTTACGATTTCGTCTCGGTGAAAATGGTATGCATCACGGTCTACTATCCACTCGCTGCCAGTCGCCTTGCGAAAGGCGTCGTGGAACTGTGCGAGCTTGCCTTTCCCTTCCAGATGGCGTTCCATGTGTGCGATCTGAGGATGATCACCGCAATAGCCTTGCATCTCGTTCAGCACCTTAAGGAACACGGCAAGAATGGCATCGCGCCCAATGCGGTGGTCGGCCTTGCTGTCAATGTTGAACAAGATGACATCTGTATTCGAAGCGACCGCCCGCTTGATGTCACCAAACAGCATGGCATCTTTGATCTTACTCCCGAAGAATTCGACCGCCTGCTTACTCTGCCCTTGATGCGTATGGGTCTTGTTCTGCAAGAGGTAGGACAGAACCTTAATAAAGTGTGATTTACCGGAGCCGAAGAAGCCTGACACCCACACGCCAATCTTTCCTGCTACATCGGGATCTGGGTGGTGCTTGATCGCATCGCCATAGGTCGAGAAAAAGCGGCGGAGATGCTGATCGAGCTCTCTTGTCACAACGAATTCGTCCAACTCCTGCCAGACGGACAATTCGTCCAACTGATCCGCCTTCACGACTCCATTGATGGACCGGAACAGGTCTCGCTCGAAGAGATTCTGAATGTTCATAGTCAGCCTCTGTTAGGGCACTAATCTGAAGGCGCGGTAATAATGTTCCGGCTTCTTGCTTTTTGCTCCACCGTCAACGTGTGCGGACAGGCTCAGCTTTCCAAAGAGTCTGAGAGTCAGTTGATCGTACTTTCCTGGATAAAACAGCACGAGAGGAATCGGGCCCATCACATTCTGTAGGTTGCTAAGCAAGCCGCTGGTTCGAAGCAATGGATACACGCTTCCGACACCTGACACTAGAACAAGTTTGTTCTGATCCGGCCTTGCCACTTCACAAAAGATCGATGCGAGCTTCTCAGGATGGAGGGGGCCGGCTAACGCCGCCTTGAGAGCTTCGTCACCCTTCTCCCGTTGTATCTGTAGCGCCTTCTCGAGCAATTTACGGCGCTTGAGGTGGTCCAGCACTAGATCGAACAGGTTGATGTGTGTGAAACGGAGCTCTGGTTTTTGTTTGGGAATGTGGTCTATTAAGAAACGAAGGTGAGCTCGTACGCGGAGCTCTTCTTCGGGCGGGTAGTCGAAGATGTAGAATGATATCTCGTTCCCGATGCCGCTGCCGCTCAAAAAATCATCAGAGATAATCCGTGGAAGAATCTTGTTGAGTCGATCGGTCAGTAGATCACTCACGGAGACACCTGGATGCAACGAAGCACATACTCCTCACGATGGTCCCGCAAATAACCAAGCACTTCGGTGGCGATATGGACTGGTTGAAGCCGTAGCGTTCGTGTGCTCTCTAGAAATCCTGCCTGCGCAAGTGTTTGGTACACTGACGACCTCAAGCGTCTCCTCGTCGAGTCGTTCCAGAGCGGCATCACAGGGTCACGGCCTCGACAGTCATTCAGATACTCTTCCCAGAGCGTGGGTGAGAGTGTTGAGGCGAAGAGGCGGTATTGCTCCCTAACGACCAAATCTAAGAAGTCTCCTAGCAAGGCACTGTGCTTAATGGCAGCGGCGAGACACGCATGAGTGGCCACAGTTTTCGAGCCATCACGAACAAGCCGCCACAGGTCGGCATTCATTAACTCCAGCCGCTGACGGATCAATCTTCCCAGTCGCCTCGCTGTCTCAAGGTTACGGGCCTGGAGTGCATTCTGCTTATAAAGAGTCTCATGCCATTCTTCTGACGCATCGCCTCGGAGGAGCAGATCAGCAATAATCCGGCTCTCTGAAACTTTTAGCGCTCCGGCTGTCAGCTCAGCGCCATAATGCTTTTCTGCCGGTGCCCCCACGATCATTTGTAACCTGCCTATGCCCTACGTCTAATCTCCGGTTAATTAGATAGGGATCAAGGCTTCCTATCTGTAGCGGCTTGCCGATCTCAGGTAGAACGATAATTACAACCAGCAGTTTTACCGGTGCAGAATACCTGTTTTGCCGTTAGAAATCACTGGCCTCGGCAGAGAGAGAATCCACAATAAAGCTTTTGCATAACCGACTTGATTGGTAGGTGAGGTGGAATCGAGCGTTCTGCGGCCTTCGCTGTGAAACTTATTCTGACTAGCTCTTCGGACTGCATACGAGTCTCGGGTTCCCGGCAGTGACATGAGCGACAATGTGGTCGCCTGCCGCAATCCTCTTTTGACTTTCCTCGGATTTTTTTCGCTACGCATCCGCGAGACACCCTCTTAGCACTCCTCGTTGCTATCCATTAGGCCACGTTCGAACCGCACTCGTTCTCGCACCGTGTTTGCAATACGTCGGACCATTTCCAATTCCATCCGGACATCGGGTCTGTGAGCCGAGCAGCCTAGCGATAGGGCCATTCATCCCTGATCTATGTTTTTCGGCCCTATTGGTTATTTCTGACTAAAGCATGCTTCCAAAGAGCTCGGCGTAGTGATCGCTTACGATGGGATTTCAAATGTCGTTATATCTCGACCTTTCTAGAGGCAATACACGCTACCGCCAATTCTCCGCATGTAGAGCGGTATTTGTGAGTCTCGAATTTCGTGATGCTAGATCGAAGACGGTTCGAAACATATCCGACTCCTCGTGAGCCGGTGGGCATTGCAGAGGAATTCTGCCTGAAACTCCTGTCCCTTCCTGTCCCCTTCTGTCCCCCAGTGTCCACGAACGGGCTCTTTCACCACCCATGCGCGTCTCGGTATGGTCGGCACCGTGCGCAGCGGGTACCACTTGAGAGGAGATGCGATGAAAGCCTTGTTGTTAACAATCGATCAACTCGCGGCCATCTTGCAGATCAGCGTGAAGTCCATTCGCCGGGCCTACCGTAAGGGCGAGATTCCAGTGGAACGGATCTGTCGATTTGTGCGCTTCGACCTCGAACGGGTGAAAGAAGCCATGCAGGGCAATGGGCAAGGGCAGTCTCCTTTCTCCACACGGGAACAGGGACAGCGCAGCGCGACCGGCGGCGCCAGCCGGCGGCGCGTGCAGCGGACCAGCCCCCGACTTGGTAAGACGGGGGCGTCCATAGCACGGAAGGCAAGGAGGAAGAAATGACAGGTTCTGGAGGATTCACTCAAACGATTGATTGGCTCGCCTTCACGCTCCCGAAGGCTGACGTGGACGAGGTCATCAAGACGATTGGCGGTGACTGGTTCCAGAGTGAGACGGGCTTTCGCGGGTATCCGGTCGCACGGCTCATGACGCAGGGCAAGACCGGTGTCGCCAAACTGGGGACGGGTGCTCCTCGCAATCCAAAAGAAGTGCATGTGGATCTCTCCGCCGGGATTGTCTCCCAGTGGGATGAGGCCAAGCTGAAAACGGTGATTGGATGGATTTTTTCTCAGAAAGGCCATGTGACACGCACCGACGTGGCCCTGGATGACCGGGAGGCCACTGTCGCAGTCGAGACGGTTCGGTTAGCCGTGGAGGCTGGACAGGTCGTGAGTCGGTCCAAGCAATTCAAAGTGATTCAGGCCTCCAATCATCGCCAGGGAGTCCGAACCGGAGAGACCCTCTATTTCGGCAGTCGGGAAAGCCAAAGCATGCTGCGGGTCTATGACAAACGGCTCGAACTTCAAGCCAAAGGCCGAGAGGACGCGGCCTTATACGGCGTCCGATGGGAGCTGGAATTCAAACAGGACCGGGCCCAAGCCTGTGCCAAGGCCCTGCTGACTTTGGATGCTGAAGACTGGCGGGCCTTCTTGGTCGGGGTACTGCGCTCCTATGTCGATTTCCGCGAGACGACACGAGAGGCGGAATCCTATGAGAAGTATCGAGCTCCGTTAGTGGGCTGGTGGAAATCCCTCACAGAAGGCTTCATGCGATGCCGGCTCGTCGTCGAACGGATTCAACAGCGGTTGGATGATGTGGCCGCCTGGCTGGCAAACGCGATCAGTCCCATGCTGGCGGTGGTGGTCGCCTGTCGAGGGGATCAGTTTCTGTTCGAGATGATCTATGCGGGGACCAAGCGATGGACGCAGAAGCACTATGCGTTGCTGAAGCAGCGTAAGCGAGGGACCCCCTATGTTCTTAGAGTTTCATAACGGATCGTGGCGACGCATGTGTCCAGGCTGTGGCACGAGAGGTTGTCGGTGCAAGTGGGTACAAGGCGCCCTGTATTTGAGCTGTACAGCATGCGATTCGGAATTCTGTCTCAGGCCAAAAGCCCGGTCCGAAGGCCGGGGCGTGTGGGTCAGGCGCTTGGCTGACTCGAAATTCACTCACTATTCAGGAGGTCTCGACGATGCAAGTCAAAGCGGAGGGTGCTGTTCAGGGCTATGTGGAACGGAGGAGCCGGGAAGGCAAGGTCTACAGATCGGTGGATTTTTACGTGAAGGGCAAAGATCCGGGGGTGCTGCGCTTGGGGATTCCGGAGGATCAGATGCCGTTGATCGAGGTCTGCAAGCAGGCCGAAGGCAAACAGGCCCGTGCGTCGATCGAAGTGCGGAAGTTCGAGCAGACGGGCCGCGTGTTCTTCGATTTGTCTGGATTGGAAGTCCTGAAGTAACGGCAGGAGGAGGAAGGCCAGTGGATCTCACCATTATTCTCGTGGCGGTCTTGTTACTGGCCTTCCTCACCGGTCTCGGAGTGGGACGATTGTGAAACTGTTCTCATTAACCAGTTACCTCACCCTCATCTGGGGTCTCTTGGTCGCCTTCTGTGTGACACCCGGTGAATCACTTGCCCAAACCGCCACGCAGTATTCCCGGGTGATCGCGCAAGCCGAACGCATTGCCTATCTCGCCGCGCAACGCTCGGCCTTGGCGAATCAGGTGGCAACCGCCGCTCTCGCACCCTCGGCTGCCTCCATGGCCGTTCGCATGGTGGCAGGCCCAGTCGGTTGGGCCGCTCTGGGAGTCAGCGCCGGGCTGGTACTGGCTCAGATGTATTACTCCCAGAGCGATCTCTCCGCCGTCAAAACGGCGGCTTCCACGCCAGGCGGCTGGCAAGTCGCAAGTACCAATGCGGGAACACAGACGTTTCCAGGCTTCGGGACGAACACGCCGGGGAATCCGGCCTATCCCAATGCGACCATTCAATTCAGCGCGACGAATGTTCCGCTCTGTGCGGTCGATACCGAGTATCTGCATGATTGGGTCGTCGGGCCGTTTCAGAGCCTGAGCACGGCCGTCTTCTTTACCGGTAACTTTTTCGTGAATGGGCCGGCGGTCGGCGGATACACGCTCTACGTCTGCCATCGCAAAGGCATTCCTGGTTCCACATCACCCATTCAAGATGCCTTGATTCCGCCGACCCAACAGCAAGTGGCCAACTTCGTCGGGGGGCTTCCGGCCAGCGATCCGAAGTCCGTCGAGGTTCACACCAATCCCGTTGGCACCAATGGCGCCACACAGCCGGCCGATACGACGATCTCCCAAGCAGTGACGCCGACCGAGATGCCGACGACGGTCAAACCGAAGCCGGTCCCTGCCGGCGACATCGTCGTGGTGGACACGGTCCCGCCTCCGGCGAGTACGCCGCAGCAGAACACGCAACAGCAAACGACGACAACGACCACGACGACGACACAGAATCCCGACGGCTCCACGACGCAGCACGAAGAGACCCAAGCGACGACCTCCTGTGCTGTGGGATCTCACCAGAGCCAAACCTTTGGGACAGTCCTGCAAGCGCATCAAACCATCTGGGCCACAAGTGGATTGCTTGGGACATTGAATCTTCTCAAGTCCCTCACCTGGCCCTCGACCTTGCCCGTGATTGCCTTGCCCTCGGCGTTCTTTGGCAGCCAGCAAGTGGACTTCAATCAATGGGCTTGGTTCTTCACGGTTCTCCGAACCCTGGTGATTGCGACAGCGTCGATTGCTGCGTACCGCATTATCTTCGTGGGAGGAGGCCAGACGACATGACCGCCATTCTGACGCTCATCTATTGCTGGCTGCAGGAGTTCTTCTTCTCGCTCAGCGATTGGGGCCTCGGCATCTGGGATTCGCTCCTCTCCGTGGCGGACAGCACGCTCGCCACCATTGGGACGGCCGGACTCACCCTGCCGGTGATTCCCGATCAGTATGCGTGGGTGCTGGGCGCGACGGGCATGAGTCAGGCGCTGGCCATCCTGGCGAGCGCCATGGGCACGCGGTTCATTTTGCAAACGATCCCATTTGTGCGGTGGGGCTCATGAATCAGCTGGTGATGGGCTGGGCCTATGCTTGGACGGTAATTTTGGCGCTGTGGATCTGGGTGTATCTGAGGAGTCTTCGATGATCGAACTGTATGAAGGGGTACCAGGATCAGGAAAGTCCTATCACGCGATCTGCGAGAAGTTTCTGCCCTGGGTCAAACAAGGCCGACGGCTTTATATCGCGGTCGATGGCATCTACCTCGATAGACTGGCGCTTTTTACGGGCATCGAGCTCTCCGTCCTCGAACAGCAGATCACGCTCTGGAAGGACTCCGTCGAAGTCCTCCAGGCCTTTCCCCATGTCGAACCAGGCTCAGCCGTCATAATCGACGAAGCGCAAACCGTGTTTCGCTCCATGCAGAAGGTGGAGCCGGGCCTGCTCCGCTGGCTCGAAACGCATCGGCATTACGGCGTGGATATCCTGCTCATGAGTCAGGATTTTCGGCAGATGTCGCAAGGCGTCACACGTCTCATCGAAGCCACGGTGAAGTTTCGGAAGCTGGCGTTTGTGGGCCTGTCCAAAAAGTACCAGGGCAAGGTGCGCGGCAACCCGGAAGACCACGAAGTCATCCGGGCCTTCGTCGGCACCTATTCGCCGGCCATCTACGCCTACTATTCGAGTTACGCCTCGGCAGCCATTCGAGAAGAGAAACGCAGTCATACCGTCTTCAAGTCGGCGCGGGTGGCGATCGGGATTGCCGCAGGCCTGTTCGCGATTGGTCTCATGGTCTGGCGGCCCTGGTCCTCGTTGAGCGCGAGCAAGCCAACCACTGCCATTGGATCAACGGCTGTCCCAACCACAACCATCGGCGCACCAGCATCCGGTTCGGGCAGTCTGTTGAACCCATTAGGCATGTCTCCTTCAGCGCCAACTACTCCGCCCGTACCAAAGCGACCCGTGCGAATCCTTGGCGGTGCGGGAATGAGCAAGGACCGTCAAGGTTGGCGCTATCTGCTGGACAGTGGCGAGATCCTCACGGCCGCGCAGATTACTGGACGCTATGGCCTGTCGGTCTCGGAAGTCTATGAAGAAGGCTCAATGCGGCTCATTGGCGAAGGAGTGTTCTATGGACCTGCCGGCGATTGAGGCGATGACCTATTTCACGGCGATATTCTGGCTCGGCGGCTTTGCCGTGGGGCTGATCATCAAACTGATTCTGCCTCAGACTCACTGAGGCGCTCGACCGTCGGCGAGTCATCCGGCGGCGTCGGTGGACGGAACCACCACAGAGCACAAGGAGGTGCCGTATGAAGGGATGGGGTTGGGTGAAAGGGCTTGGAGGCGTGCTCATGGCGTTCGTGTTCGCCCTGGGCGTGCCGGCGCTGTCACAGGCGCAGTTGTTTCCGGTGTCAGCGGATGTGGCCACGGTGCGGGCCGATCTGCTCTTGTGGGCCACAGCCTTGATTGGCGTGGCACTGGCGATCTACGCCTTTAAGCGCGTGCGCGCGATTGTGGGCTGATTGAGCCCATCGAGGCAGGCTGACAGCAGCCTGCCTCTTTTTTCATCCATAGGCTAGAACGCGACGGATATGACCAAGGAGAAGGAGCATGACGGCTTCGCAGATTCAAACCATCGGCAATGCATTGGCTACCGACCTAGTTGCCTGGGGAACGGCGGCAATTGGTCTTGCACTCGTGGCCGCAGGCGCCGCCTGGGTGTTGCGGTTGCTGCGCTAAGCGCCGGGCCAGCCTTGGTCGGCGAAGCTGTAGTAGCGTTCTTCGGCCAGAATCAGATGGTCGAGGAGCGTGATACCGAAGAGTTCTCCGGCCTCACGCAGCCGCTTGGTCAGGACTCGATCTTCTGGGCTGGGCGTGATGTCCCCAGAGGGATGGTTATGGGCACAGAGCCACGCGCCGGCATTCATGAGGATGAGCGGCTTGAAGACTTCGCGGGGATGGACAATCGTCAGGTTAAGAGAGCCGGTGGACACCACATTGATGCCGATGAGCTTGTGCTTGGCGTCCAGGCCACAGATGAGGAATTGTTCACGGTCCAGACCGGCAAACAACGGCCGGAGGATGGCGACCGCACCATCCGACGTCTGGACCGATTCCGCTGCCGGAAGGGCACGGCCCTCACGCACGAGCGTGATACGGTACCGAGGGATTCCGTATTTCCGAACCGGGTTCACTGGCCGTCCACCGTTCGAGGAACCGAGAGAGCTATCAACGGACATGTCTGCCTCCTTCTGAAATTATGTTTTAGCCCCACCCTTCACCAACCAAGGGTGGGGCGTAACGAAGGAGGCGGCGCGGGGCTCTCGCAGCAGACAGGCCTGGAGGGGCGGAGACCGGCACGGAGGGAACCAGGAAGGCCTGCTCCGCTGCTCCCCGGCCACGGGTCGTACCCAATTAGAAACGTGTTTGAATCAATGTTCGATGAAGCCACCAGACCGATGAGTGGCCGAGATCTTGAGGACCTTCACGATTGGAACCAGCCATGCAAACGTTGTTGACCGTCAAAGAGGTATGCGGCTGGCTGAACGTCAAGCAATCCACGCTGTATCTGTGGGTGTCTCAGAACAGGATTCCCTACCGTCGATTGAACCGATTAATCCGGTTCGAAACCCCTGCCATCCAGGCTTGGTTGGACGGACCACCACGGCCCCATCAGCCAGTGACGTTTGGCCGGCGCCCCCAATTCCAGACCGTCGATGCGATTATTGAAGCCGCCAAACGCGAGGTCTATACTCCCCGCCACGGGGAAACCAGACCGAAATCAGGCCTCATCGGGAAGGAGGAGCAGGATGGGGCTCACGAAGCGTAAGGATGTATGGTGGATGAGTTTCATGTATCAGGGCCGACAAGTCCGGCGAAGCACTGGAACAAGCAAGAAGCAATTAGCCGAAGCCATTTATGCCAAGGTGAAGGTCCAGATCGCCGAAGGGCAATTTTTCGAACGGCGTGAGGAGCAGGAGCACACGTTCAAGGAGATGATGGAACGGTACGTCGCTGAACGAGCCACCCTGAAAGCGGTCAAAAGCCGTTTGCGCGATCACGCCGCTTTGGGACACCTCCTCCCTGTATTGGGAGAGAAAGTCCTCGCCCATATCACTCCGAAGGTGATGGCTCAGTACAAGGCACAACGGCGGATCGAACAAGCAGCTCCAGCGACCATCAATAAGGAGCTACAACTTGTTCGGCATGCCTTCAACCTGGCCATGCGGGAATGGGAATGGTGCCGGGAAAACCCAATGCACCGGGTCTCCATGGAACAGGTCAGGAACGAAGTGGACCGTTGGCTGACGCCGGAGGAAGAAGACCGGCTCATGGCCGCGTCGTCACCGTGGCTGCGAGAGATTATGGTCTTTGCCCTGAATACCGGCATGCGCCAGGGAGAGATCCTGAACCTACAATGGCAGGACGTGGATTTCTCACGAGGAACCTTGATCGTGATGCAAAGCAAGAACGGCACACGACGAACCATTCCTCTCAATACCAAGGGCTATGAACTCCTGGCTTCGAAACAGGCTGCAACCGGCCTGTCACGTGGGCCAGTCTTCAAGACTCCGCTCGGGAATCTCCTGCAAGTACGTTTTCTGGTGCGGGAGTTTTGTGAGGCGCGCAACCGGGCCGGAATTCCAGACTTCCGGTTTCACGACATGCGACACACCTTCGCCACGCGGTTGGTTCAGCGCGGGGTAGATCTCTACAAGGTTCAACGGCTGCTCGGGCATAAGACGAATTTGATGACGCAACGCTATGCGCATCATTCGCCGGAAAGCCTGAGAGAGGGTGTGAAGGTGCTAGATGAGTGCCAACCGGACCGGTTTAGCACAAATTTAGCACACGGGGCGATTTCTGATGATTTTCGAGGCTCGTCAGCCTCGTAAGTGCTTGTTTTATTGTGGTGAGTCGGCTGGGATTCGAACCCAGGACCCTCGCCTTAAAAGGGCGATGATTTAAAGGTCATTTCACCTCCTCGCATCCTAAAAACCCCAGTAAAACGATAATTCTTGCCAATTAAACTCTTGTGAGTTACGGTGAATTATTGCTTTTATGTGGGTCTCATAGTGGGATCATCGAGGAGGAACCATGCGAACAGCCACCGAATACAAACTCCACAATAAGACCAACCGCGACCGATTGAAGATCCGTAAGAAGCCCTACTTTGTGAGCTTAAGCCCAGGCTTGTGTCTCGGATATCTCGCTCGCGGAGGGAAAGCGACCGGACGCGCAGGGGTGTGGTACAGCCGCCGACAAGTGGGCGAACGCATCATCACTGATACCGGATCCCACTCACGCTACAAAATGAAACAACTCGGCCAAGCGGACGATCTACCCGGCATGATCGCAGATGGAGAGACCATCCTCGATTATGATCAGGCGTGCGTTCAGGCCAGAGCTCACGCAGCCGAACTGATACGCGGACCGGTAAAGACTCCCCTCACCGTCCGGAAAGCGATCGATCGATATCTGACGTATCTCGAACAACGAAACGGAGACGATTCAAGGTACCGCACCGAAAGCAAATTCAATAAGTGGGTGTTGAAGCATCCGATTGCAGATGCGGAAGTGAACGTCCTCACCCTCTCACAGTTGCAAAACTGGCAAGCCTCTACGGTGATACGGAGCGAAGACGATCCGGAGCAAGAACGACGGAGCCAAGACACTTCAAACCGCGTCCTTCGGAGCCTCAAGGCCGCTTTGAATCACTGCTATGACCATCGGGCGGAAACCGGTGTGGTTAACAAAGATGCGTGGGGCCGATCACTCAGGCAATTTAAAGACGTGGGCACCCAGCGAGAGTACCATTTCACCGTTCCCGCTCTGCTTCGGCTAATCGATAAAGCCGAGTCTTGCTTTGCTCAAGTCTTGAAAGCGGCATTCTATACAGGAGCACGGCCAGGGGAATTGCGGAAACTCCGGGCAAAGGATTTCAAACCATCGCTGAAGCAACTCTCCATTGCCAAAGGCAAAACGAAACAGCGCGTGACGATATTGACCGCTGAAGCCGTGGCGTTCTTCTCAACCCTCGCCAAGGATAAAACCCCTGACGCATTCCTCTTAACAAAATCCGATGGCACCCCATGGCTTCCCGGAGAACATAAACTGCCCATGCGTCATGCGCTCATTGCAGCGGAAATCTTCACCGCGAAGCAACTTGGCGACATGCCACGGCACGAACGACCCGTGGTCTACAGCTTGAGACACACCTATATTTCTCGAGCCATTGAACAAGGCATTCCCATGCTCATCATTGCGCAAAATGTCGGCAACAGCGTGGCTATGATCGAGAGGCACTATGCAAAAATCATCGAACGGACGCGGCAAGAGTGGATTGAAAAAGGAGCGCCGAGCCTCGTCGTCAATGGTGTCCATCATGGTTAACCCGATGGACGAAGAGGAAGTCATGGGGCTCATCATGGTGAACTCGATGGTCGAAACGGCACTCAACGTCCGCGTGCAAGGGCATCGTACCTTCAAGAAGGGGGAGAATGACGCCCCGTGGCGTCTTTCAGATTATGAGGTACAGGTCGATGATATCGACTGTGTGACCGGTAAAACCTGCGTGCCGCTTATTCCACTCGCCGACCGTCAGATGTTGTTTGAGGCATCCGCGCAAGCTCTCATCCCTGCTGCTCAGCGACACCTCTTGGGATCGATCGCCGCCGCTGAGCTCTTCTTTGAAACGGCAGATCTTCAGAAAGAAACCACGGAGACAAAGGCAGAAGCCGAAACCGCAAAGGTAGCAGCCAAGGCCGCAGAGGTAAAAGCGGCGCGGCTAAAGAAAAAGGTGACGAGACAGCAGCCCCTTGTCGAGAAGTACAAGGCCGATGAAAAGGACCGCCTGAAGGGCGCCAAGAAGGGCGCCAAGATTACAAACGCAGCCAAAGCACGACGTAGCAAACTCTACAAAAAAGCTATCCTGGATCTGATCATCCCAACAAATAAATGGGGACGAATAAAAACGAAGCGTGAAATAGCCCAAGATATTGCGACCGACACGTCCCCCGACAGGTGGGCCGAGCTTGATATTGATGAGGAATACATTCCAACGGTGGATACGATTCGCAGCTACGTGAACAAATATTACACTCTGTAAAGATTCTGGATTTCACGCCTAGGCGTCTACTCCACGGACTGTGAGAGGGTTTCCTTAACGAAAGGAGACCCCCATGGACCAGGTAGAAGACACCCTCTCAGAGAGCCCCCTCCTCAACGACATCCGCGCCGCACAACTCGACACCTACAAAGCGCAAGCTCGGGCCGCAATCATGACCCAGCCGGTTTTCGTGGACGCCGAGGTTGCGCAGGTGTTGCACGTGCCGCTGTCCACCTATTTTGCGATCCGACGCAAGCTCAACATTCCGAGTTTTAAAATTGGGAAAAAGCGTCTGACGCGCCGCGAAGATCTTCTGGAGTGGATCAACTCGCAAGCCGAGGCGATGCGATGAGCGGTCCGTTTGCGACTCCGAAGACGAAGCTCGAATGGGCGCTCTGGCATGCACATCGTGGATGCTTTGTGTTCCAGCTAGTGGAGAACGAGAAGATACCCATAGAAAAGGGATTCCCAGAAAAAGCGACACGTGACGAGGGGAGCATTCGAAGATGGTGGACGGATCGACCGAACGCGAACATCGCCATTTACACAGGCCGATTCGGCAACGGCGATGAATCGTTGCTGGTGGTCGATATCGACGTGAAAGACGGCAAGGACGGATTCCATACGTTAGAAGAGTTGGCGTGCTTCGATTACATCTTGAGCCCCACATGGCGGATTAGAACCACGACGGGGGGAGAGCACGCGGTCTATATCTCGAAGAAGCGCTACAAGGGAAAAGTCAGCATGTACCGAAAGGACTCAGGGCTGGATTCCCGCGGCGACCGAAATTACATCGTAGCTGAGGGCAGCACACTCGACGGGGTTATGTATACGTCAGTGAATGACCTCCCACTTGCCTATGTCGATGATTGGTTAGCCCAAGAGCATACAGAGTCGGGCACCGTCCCACTGTTCAGTGAAGAGGAATGTAATCAGCTACCCCCTGACTTCAATATGGATCGTGCGAAGGCGCGCACGGTCCAACACTTTAAAGATACGAAACCGGCCGCCCTGGGCCAGCGAAACGACCAACTCTATGGGCTCATGTCTGATGCCCGTGGGTTCGGTGTTCTGATGCCTTTCGCGGTCGAGGCCTATGAAGAACACGTGAATCAACGAAACGGTCATCCCCTGGACAGCGATGAAGTGTACAAGACCGCCCGCAGCGTCTATCGCAACCGCAAGCGAGTTATCGCCGACAAGAGTATCGACGCGGAGTTCCCAACCTACGAACCCGCGCCGGGGGAAACGCTCGCACAAGTCCTCAACCCCTTCGACAAGATTAATGCTGAGTTTGCCTACGCCATTGTTGGTGGTGAGTCGCGCATTCTCCGAGAAACCACGGATTCGAACGGGCACGAGACGACTGAGCACTTAACATTTCAGACGCTCCGAGACCTCCGCGCCAGTGACAAAATGATGAAAGGTAACAGGGAAGTTCTCCTCGTCGATGAATGGCGTGGATGGGCGGGCAGACGGTCCTTCGACGGCATTGTCTTCGATCCTCAGCACGGCAAGGAGGTTCGAACCGTTATCAACGGTAAGGAAAAAACATATTTCAATGAGTGGCGCGGCTTCGCGGTCGCTCCAAACCCTGTGGGTGGAGCGCATCTAGCCGTCGGCCTATTCCTGGAGCATATCCGGCTCAACATCTGCCGAGGCAATGAGGAGTTGTATCGATGGCTTCTTGGATTTATCGCACATCTGTTCCAGCGGCCGTGGGAAAAGCCGCGTGTTGCGCTCGTCCTGCGGGGACTTAAGGGGGTAGGGAAAAATTTCTTCGTGGAAGTCATTGGGTATTTACTAGGCAGACATTTCTTGCTCACCTCGAACAAGCGACATCTCATCGGCCACTTTAATTCCCACTTCGAACGATGCTTGCTGTTTTGCCTCGATGAAGCCTTTTGGAGCGGCGACAAACAAGCGGAAAGCACACTAAAAGACCTGATCACTGGCACCGATCATTTCATTGAGCGCAAAGGCCACGAACCTTACCGGGTCGCCAACAAGATGCGCGTCTTCATTATTGGCAACGAAGACAGACTCGTCCCCGCAACGCCAGACGAACGACGCTACGCTGTTTTTGATGTGGGGGATCATCGCCGAAATGATAGGCCCTATTTCAACAAGATAGACGCCGCGATGAAGAACGGAGGGTATGAAGCGTTGCTCCACTATCTCTTGGATTACGATTTTAGCGGCATCGACGTGAATTCCGCGCCCCTTACCTCCGGGCTCTTAGACCAAAAAATACTTGGGCTCGAACCGTGGGTGCAATATTGGTTCGACTGTCTTCGTGACGGTCAGATCGCTGGATTGGAGTTCGAAGGATGGCCCTCCTCCATCGATTGCAAGCGATTCCAGGGGGCGATGAGACGAGCACTTGATGGTCGCAACATAAAAGGGTGGATACCCTCTGATGAGTCGATCGGCAGAAAGATGAAAACGCTGGGGTTAAGACGAGACAAACAACGAGTGCGACGAGGAGACCGAAGCCCCGGAGAGTCCGAGTTCAAACACGTATACCATATCCCGGAACTTCACGAAGCGCGGCGGCGATTCGACGAATTAACCGGACAACCAACCCAATGGGAACCAGAGGCGTGAAAACAACCTCCCCCCATACGATTGTTCCCGGTTGTTCCGGGTTTGTTCCCGGTACTTTTTCAGCCAGGAACAGCGAAATGCCGCTTTGGGAGAGGGCTGTACCTAGTGTTCCTGGTGTTCCCGGTATTTCTGATCAAGTTGCTACGGGGCGCAGAACCCTGGGCTTATGGGACACTGGGGAATATACACAGGATTTAAATAGACTAACTCCCCAAAAAACTAGGAACACTGGGCACACTAGGCACAATCCGCTCTGGAAGCAGGGTTTCGCTGTTCCTAGTTCCCCGATGGTACTAGGAACAGCAGACCAAAACCAGGAACAGCAAAGGCATGGGCTGCGTGTTTACCACAGCCTGCTTACAGGTAATGGCGGGGCCCCCTCATGCAAAGCTGCGACAGCCCCCAATGGCCCCATTTTCGAGAGTCTCCCTTCAGGATGGCTGATCAGCCCCCTGGCCCACACTTCGATTAATACTCGGACGATCACCAATAGCGCTCCCCTTAGCCGTTTTAGGGCTATGAAGAGCCTTTCCAGTGCTGCGATTTCTACTCTTGGCCCACTATCCCGCCCACATTACGGGATGGAACAGGAGGCATATCAACCGACGAATGCCGGGAATCAAATGCCTTATCGGTCTGAACGGCCAATGAATGAACGAGTTCCCTTGATAGGGGGAGTGGCACCGCCCCCCACCCCCCTTTTCCGGCGTTCTATCCCTGCTAGCAGTACCTACGCTCGACATGTCTTCAATTTTTTAAATATTTTTTCCGTATCCCCAACCCCCAACCCCCAACGAAAAGGAGGAGTTATGTCAGATGACGATGCACTATCTGCCATCGAGGAAAACAACCGAAGGGCCGAAGAGCGAGCCCTCGCCGGACTCAAGGCCGCCGGTAATGCGCTACTCAAATCGCCACGCAGCCCCCTCGCAAAAAAGCGGTATCGCGATGCAAACGAGAAATTGAAGGATGTCAGATTGTTCAACGAACAACGACTCGAACACTACTACGCGTCAAAAAATTAAAGGAGATGAAACCATGGCACTTCTGCAAACACTCAAGACAAAAATGATGCTCTCTGACACTGATAAGTTGGGCAATCTCAGGGCACAGCTTGAAGCCGCTGAATCGGACCGAGATGCAGCCCGCGCGGCACTCGGTGCGGCGCTCCTGGACGAGGAGCCGACCGCTGACGCGACGGCACAAATCGAGGCCGCCGACAAACGCGTCCGAGACTTGACGGCCGCAATCGATACGATCAGTCGACGAATTCAGCTGGCCGCCGATCGAAAAAAGGAAGACGCGAAAGCGGCACAGCGCGAGGTTCTTCGGTCCGCTCTAGCTAAGGTTCAATCGGATGCCAAGGCCTTGGAGCGAGATTTCGAGGCATTGCAGCAGCATACGGCGGCGTTGAAAAGTTCGGTGAATGTGGCGCTTGCGGCGGCCTCGACGCTAGGAGCCGACAATTGCCACTCTATGCTGGCGAATGGACGGGCTAAGTTCAAATTTTATGCGATGCATCACGCGTCCGCACTGCCGGGATGCGCGGTGCCCTATGTCGAAAAGCTCGCGCCTTATGCTGAAAACTTTCCCAAACCAGCGGAGCTCAAGTAACGATTACACGCACGAAGAGAAAGGAACACGCATCATGGATGAACTCACATTGAACACAGATCCAAATTCAGGCGCCCCTAATCCGGTCCCCAATGGACAAGAGGGCCCGAGCCTGGAACAGGCGACGGTTGCCAACTGGCTACGCGAAGATTTCAACGCGGGCAAAATGAATGCCGACGAGTTTGCTACGGCCATGCAGGAACTAACTGGCGAAGAGGACACGCAAGGCCCCGATACGCGCACGGAGTCACAGAAAGAACATGACGCCAGCTTTCCGCCGGCCAAACCAGAACACTACACCTTCCCACCCGCTGCCCCTGGCGAACAGCTGACACCCGACATGCTCGCCGCCGAAATAACGACGCGTACCTGGTTATCGACGGCACTCTTTAGCCGCGAGCATGGCAGCGCCTTGGCCGCTGAAGTTGATCGCACAGCGCGACGAATCGAGCATTTCACCCCCGCACAGCATGAACTCTTCGCGAGGTCCGAGCGGCTCGTCCTAGAGAAGGTGTGGGGCGCGGACACGCAAAAGAATCTGTCGATTGCCAAGGCCTTCGTTCGAGAAGTGGCCGAGAAACATCCGCAGATTATTGATTTCCTCAACCAAACTGGTTTGGGGAATTCCTCAGGGGTGATCATCGGGCTCTATCACCAGGCCGAACGGCTAGCGGCCCGGAATGGCGATTCGCTATGAAAACGTCTCAGGAGATGAAAGAAGCACGCTATGCGGCGGGCATTATCAAAGGCCTCACCAAAAAGCAGGCGGCGATTGAGGCGGGCTTCTCCGTCTCTGTCGCCGAGCATTCGGCGAACAAGATCCACGAGAAGCCCGCGGTGCAGGCAGCCATTGAGCAAGCCCGAACAGAGATCCGAGCGGCCGCCGTATACGATCATGCGCAGGCCATGGCAGAAGCCGGTGAGGCGATTGAATTCGCGAAGAAGCACGGCAATTCGATGGCCCTTGTCAAAGCCATTGAGCTGCGATCGAAGTTGTCAGGCCTGCTGATCGACCGTGCAGAGGTCAAGGTTGCGGTGGTCGATGTACGGGCCGCCCTCGAGGAGGCAAAGGCGCGGGTTCGGAACTGGAATGGACCTCTCTCACTTCCAGGGGCCGCCTATGTAGACCCGCTTTCGGAGTAGGGCAAGCCCGGATGAGCTGGTTCTTGTACCCCGTGGAGACGTGCTATGCTGTGAAGGTTCCTGGTCCGCCAAGAAGGAGCCTCACTCATGATGGCCCACGTTCTTTTCGTGTTACTCATCGCCCAGGCGGAATGGGAACCGTGGCCCGGTCCATCCACGCCGCCAACAGAGCCCACGCCGTACCCTGCACCCTATCCTGCTCCCTATCCGGCGCCCTCTCCGTCCTAACCCCAAATGAGATGTCCTGTTGATTCCTCACTAATCTCGCCACCATCTTTTTCATGAGAAGTCTTCTTAGCTAGGGACATTTCCCCTATTCGCAATTCCTTCTCTACGGCACGATACTCCTGCACTCTAGAAGGGGGCGAATATTGGACAAACGATCTTGCGGAGGTGAGCAATGGCCGTGACGATGATCAACGTCTTTTCCGTTCCAAAGATGACTGAAGAGAAATTTGTGACCTGGTGGAAAGAAGCGGAAATTGATATTACGAGGCAACCTGGGTTTATCAGCGGGAAATTTCATAAGAGCCTTAGGTCTGACGGTCTATATAACTTCATGCATATCGAGTTATGGGAGAACGAAGACGCGTATTGGAAGGCCTATGAAGAAAGCATGAGCTCGATGAAAATGACATTTCATCCGCTGGGCGTGAAGATGACTCCAGCCCTCTACGAAGGCATTCTTAAGTATGTGGCGATAGAGACGCCCTAGAAAAGTGACACCGAAGATTGCAACAATTGTCTGAGCTGAAATTTGAGGTATCGTTCCTGCTGGAAGAACGAAGGGCCATCCTGATCGTAATGGTCCGTTAGCAATACATGGTGTAAGCGATTAATGAAGTGGAGTCTGTTTAAAAAGCTAATTCGCTGATCGCTTCTAGCCGGCTAAGTCTGACGCTTTTTGCTCTGCCTGTTGCATCGGCTCAGGTCGCAAGAAGGTGAGTATGCCTTTGTCTCCTCCACTTGTTAATCTATATTATTAAATGTATAACGACGACCAGTAAGCCTTAAACTTTTCGGTCTTCTTAGTCGATATGGACTCAAATCTTATAGCCCTCAAACTTTTTCTAGATGACCTAGGGGTATCCGCTGATATAGAAACGATTGACGATCGTAAACGTGTGCAAAAGGCTGTCTATTTAGGTCAGGCGGCAGGCGCAGATCTAGGCTATCGATTTGGCTGGTATTTGTTGGGCCCCTACAGTCCTTCCCTTACCAAGGACTATTTCAGGCTAGCAGAGGCGTTCCTCTCTGGCGATCAGAATTACAAAGACAAAATCTTAAATAAACGATTCAGAGCAATTCTTCATAGGGTTAAATCTTTGTTCAAAGTTCCAAAGGGCATAGATTTGCCCAAAGAGGATTGGCTAGAACTCCTATCATCTGTCCACTACCTCCGGCGGGTTCGCAACGAATCTAGAGCGGAGACGGTAAGGACTATAAAGTCTGAAAAACCACGTCTCCATCAATTCATTTCAGAAGCCGAAAAGAAATTGGCTTCTGTGGGTTTACTGACATAGTCCCTTCTTATCTGTGCGACGCTTCCAAACCAAACGCATTACAGATCCCGTACATGGTTCTATTGGTATAAGCGATCTTGAAGCCAAGGTAATAGGCTCGAAATCATTCCAGCGGTTAAGGCATGTTAAGCAGCTTGGCCTGGCCCATTATGTTTTCCCTGGGGCAGATCACTCACGGTTCGCCCATTCGCTCGGAGCATGCCATGTAACACTTCGACTTTTAGAGGCGATTCGAAATTCAGATTGCGGGGTGCCTATAGATGATGATGAAATCCAACTCTACCGATTAGCCGCATTGCTCCATGATGTTGGTCATTACCCGTTTTCTCATGCGATGGAGGAGGCAGTTGCAAGCCATTACTCAGCCGGTGTATTCCACCAGAAAACGCGCAATCCGAAAAGATCAAAAAAGTCAGATCAGGAAGACGGACAAGTTGAATTTTACAATCATGAACGCTTGGGAAAGCAAATACTGCTGAACGATCCGGAGATCGCTGACGTTCTAATCAAAGCGAAGATTGAACCTAAGACACTTTCTTCTGTAATTAGAAGAGAACGCCCGCCGAAATTTGCAAACCTTATTAGCTCTGATCTGGATGCAGACAGAATAGATTATCTCCTCAGAGATGCTCATCAAAGCGGCTTGCCTTATGGCGATGTAGACTTAGACTATCTTCTGAGCCAAGCAAGGCTAGACAAAGATAGTCGTATCTGCTTTACAAGAAAAGCCAGCAGAACCATCGATCATTTTTTGTTGAGTCGATACTTCTCGTATCAACAGATTAGCTATCACAAGACTGTTGCCGCCTTTGAAATGGTTCTAAAAAAGGTTATTGCAACGCTGCTTCGCCATGAAATACTTGATTGCTCAGATCGATCGATTGACAAAGCAGTTGGGGAAGGTTCTTGGTGCCAATTCGACGATCAGAATGTTTTCCAAAAGATTCGCGAGTTGGAGAAATTTGGCAGAAAAATATCTCCGGAAGAAACCATTGAAGCGAGCTGTATTATCGCAAGAGCTGCGCCAAAATTATTGGGCGAGATCGAATTTTTGGATAAACGACAAAGTGCAGTAAAAAAAGATTTCTACCACATGAAGCAATCTATCGTTGAAAAGCTACCCATGTGGTCAAAAGATTTCAAAATTAATTCTAATCTATGGTACGTGTGGGGACCTTCAGTCATCACGCTAACCAAAATTGGATCGCATGTACCAGTTTCGTTTGTACAAACGGAGGATGATATAGATAAGGCTGAACAATCTGTTCGGATTCTAAATCCACATAACAACACATCTGAGACGATTAGCTCACTCGGACATTCGTTAATGCACATTCTATCAGATTATGCCTTGTATTCTTTAAGGGTGTATGCGTTGCTCTCTGAGAGTCAAATAAAACATAGGCATAAAATCGCTGCAAGAATACAATCTGACCTTCCCCACCTCCGCTGGACAAATCAACAACCCAATCGAAAAGTGTGATCTCCGTCCCATAGCGTGACTTGCTGAGGAGCTCGATCTCACTCTTTAGCATTCATGATTTGTTCGTCTTCGTTCATACGTTTTATTGAGGGAATGTAAGTACTCGTGAGGTGGCACTTACCAGTGTTTGCGTTACAGTTTGTTTAACAACGTATCTTTCGGATATCACCGACAATCCACGCCATGCCTGCCCCGCTCTGCTTATGATTTAGACTGCGACCATTCGATGCGAACGATTCTGCCGAAGGTTTCGAGCATGCCACTCGATTAAATGCGCTCTCCCAGACGGTTCTTAACGTCATATATCGCGATGGAATGCTTAAAAAACCGCTTGCAATCAGCGTCACTTTTGACGATGATTGGCAGCACCATGAAATATCCAGGGGGGAAAGGAAAGACATATCAGCATCTCATCAATCTTATGCCCCCACACGAAGTCTACATTGAGACGCATTTGGGCGGAGGCGCTGTACTGCGACATAAAAGGCCAGCAGGCCGCAATATAGGCATCGAGCGCAATGGACAAGTGATCAATCGTTGGCGTCGCCGAGAGTGGCCTATATCAATAGAACTAATACATGGACGAGCTGAGGAGTTCCTCGAAACATTTCCTTTCTCAGGCACCGAGCTAATTTACTGTGACCCACCCTACGTGTGCTCAACTCGGTCAAGAGCAAGAGTGTACGCATACGACTACTCCGATACCGACCATCAACAACTTCTCACGTTGCTTACAAAGCTACCTTGCAAGGTGATGATCTCAGGCTATGCCAATGCGCTATATGCCCAAGAATTGGATGGGTGGAACACATACATTTTTTCAGCCATGAGCCAGAAGGGCATGCGTGAGGAAACGGTATGGTTCAATTTTGAGCCTCCTACAGAATTACACGATGCTCGGTTTGTGGGATCAACCTTTCGTCACCGTCAAACGCTCAAACGTCGCCTCCAACGAATTAAGGCAAAGGTGGCGCGCATGGACCCTATTGAGCGCTACGCATTGATCCAATGGATACACCACACTTACCATTTGCAAAGGGATGAGGTGTGATGCAAACAGCGGCAGTCTGCATGAAATCTGGCGCGGTACACATAGAATTGCCAGAAGCCTGTGCTGAACTTTTACCAGGCATTAAATGGGGTCCCATTGAAGCGTTCCCAACACCAGCGTATTGGGCCTATCAAGTTTTTGCTCATAGAGTCCTTGGACGATCAATAAATTATCGATTAGGATCAAGCCTGAGAGAAGAGGTAGGCGCGTGCCTGCTAGGGGGCCATGGCTTGCCGGCCAGCGTCGGTTTAGCTGCCTATCATAGGCTACGAGAATTAGGTGCGTTCACTGGAGAGCTGCATACCGAATCGACCATTTATACTTGGCTTAAGGAACCTCTGTTCGTTAATGGACGCACTATCCAGTATCGTTTTGCCAAGCAGAAATCTCGCTACCTGGCCCATGCGTTACTAAAGTTGCAAGAAAGTCCGCCAACTGAGAGCGGCCGGCAATTGCGCGATTGGCTAGTCAGTATCCGTGGCATTGGCTACAAGACTGCCTCTTGGGTGACGAGGAACTGGCTTCATAGCGATGAAGTGGCAATACTGGATATTCATATCCTGCGTGCGGGGCGTCTGGTTGGATTGTTTCCTGACGAGTTGACAGTACAAAAGCATTACTTAGAGTTGGAAACGCTCTTTTTGGAGTTCAGTAACAGCTTGGGTGTGAGAGCTTCGGAGTTAGACGCGGTAATATGGTCGGAAATGATGTCCTCTCCAAATTCTGTCGGTGATCTATTGGGATCGGCACGACGTGGATCACGCAGGGTTGCGCGAGCCAAGAATAGCCAATCCTACCCCGGCCAATCGGCCCTCTTCATCTAAATTGCTGATCGACGGATCACCGGTAATGCCCAAAGGACAAAAATTAAGGTTCAATGCTTCGGATACTATCGAGAGATAGCCGAGAAGCACACCAGCATCCCGCCACACCAGACTCGCTGACTCTTGATACTTGGCAGCAACTTTCCCAGGCTCTGCCGCAAGTCCAATAATTAACCCTTGTTGAATCTCAAGCACCTCAGATGCAGCTTTCCGTGAGGCATCGGCGAAAGATTCGCTCCCATATACGGTTACTAATGAGTGCTGCAGTGGATCATACCGTTGCCATGCAGCGACGGATCGTTCGAGGATTAAAACATGAATTGGATGAATGGCACCTGCTGACGGCACGGGACGAAGTGTTAGGGGGAATCCCAATTCCGACGAAAGGGTTTGTTGAATACGACAGGTGAGCCAAAGAATTGCGGATAAGTCCTTGCTTTCAATCGGTCCAAACGTCCTAGCAGTTCGACGTGAGTTAAGCACATCGCTAAGACTTCCCTGTAAAACAAAATTCTCAATCGGTAAAAAGACTCTGTCCCCGTTCCTCCAATCGAAAGAGCGATACGGTAGAACAGCCGGCGCGGGGGTTGGGTTACCTAGCCCAATCCAAGTCATTTCCCGCTCTTTCATAGGTTTCACGGTATTTGTTGCACCCACGACAATTATTGCAGGGAACGTTTGCCTTGTGACAACTGTGTGCCCATGCCAGAACATGAGGTGGAATGCCCGCCATTTTTATCAGGTCTAAGGTCGACATGGATATTGCTGGCGCTTCGACTCTCAACTCGCCTTCCTGGTATTCAACGAGATTGTTGATTAGTCGTAAAAACTCAGTCGTCCCATCCTTATGACTCTGATCGGACTTAACGGTACCAAGCCATAGTATCTCTACCTCCAGGGCAATTGCCTTCATGGCAGCAATCGTAACGATGAGCTGATTCCTATAAGGCCACCAATCAGTATTGGGAGCGTGCGCGTCCGGTTCGCTGAGGACCATGTCGCCGGATCCGAGCGAGCCACAATCAACACGGAGTAGATGATGCTCGATTTTAAGCTCGAGGCATGCGGCGGACGCAGCATGATATTCGGCCAGTGCAGCCGCCTGACCATAGTCAACCGTGAAAGCAACATCAGGGCGCTTCCACCAAGTCAACGCTAATGAGTCCATGCCGCCCGACAAAAGAATTCCCGTCTTCAAACGCTCATAGCCTCCCACACTGTGCAATAAATGGCGGTAGCATAGTCTCCTTGCAAACTGCAATTAGACCCGCTTAACATTTTAAGGGCACCTTCCGATTCACATTCGCTATATACAATTACCCGTTTGTCCAACGCACGGGCATAGCCAGTTTCATAGATGGTGCCAGCGTCTAATCCATCAGCAATTGCGAAAAGTACGTCCGACGCTCTGATTCCTTCAAGATCCTTTTGCACAACATCCTTGGCACTACCAAGGCCAATGTCATGAAACGGAGAAAAGACCTTGAGGCCCATTTCTCGTAGGTTGTTCCTGACCTGATCTATCATCCACAATTGTTGTAAGTTGAAGAATGGTCCCGCTAAATACACTGTCGGCATCACTCCACTGAGGTATTTATTTGTAGGCCGTATTTCATCGGGAGCGAAGGTACCCAATTGCTTATCGTCGGCAAATCCTTGGGTCTCAGAAAAATATGCCGTTGCTTTGGATGCCACCCTGGCGGCCTCCACGGGATCCTTCTTTTGATGCATCCACGCATTACTGAAATACGCCACGAAACAATCGCCCGAACCGATCTTCCAGACCTTACTGGTTCGGAACGCCGGAATTTGCACGGTTTTTTCTCGTGTCCAGACGAGGGCACCCTGAGGCCCCATCTTAATTACGACAACCTCCGCGTTTTCCTGTCTGCTCAAGGATTCGGCACATTGCTTGGCGTTCCCCTCATGCAATTTCGACAATAGACGTGCTTCACCTAGATTCAGGATGAGTGCCAAATGTTCTGCTTTCGACCCATTTTCAATAAAGGATTTGGGATTCCCTGCGTTTTGTGGGTCATAGACCGCATACGTTGCATCGACAATGGCATTTCCCTCGAGCATTCCGTAAGAAATAACGTTGTTAGCTCGTACTGAGATAGATTGATACGGATTGATTGGAACGCCGCGTATAGTGGGGACGGCTAAACTGTGTACGTAGTCGAAACTGATGCTTCCAACTACAGGGACAGCTTCCACGTGAAATTTTTCTGCCAGCGCTGCACGCTCACGGATTAACTCTAGAGTGTCACTATTCATGTATGAATGCAGCGTGAGTGGGGTACCCAGGGCTGCGAGACAAGATGCCCCACGGCCAGCAGACCCGTAGGTTTCTTTCCAAGACGGATGCATGCAGTTTTCTTGGTATACGCCGCCAACAATATTAATCATGATGATTCATACAGCCTTTTTTACACGTACTTTGACTTGTCCGCCCGTCACCGCCATAACAGTTGCTTCGAACACGTGGTCCTCCAAAATGCACTCACGTAGTCGCTTCACATCTGGAGCCGTCAGGCCACCTGCGACTTTTCCATGTCGCAAAACTTGAACCGTTTGAACGCCGCCAGCTTGGATCAATGAGATTTGTAATAATTCGCCAGGCTTCAATCCAGCAATTACGTCACTCTTGGGAGAACTGAGTTGCGTTTCAAACGCTAGCATGTCGCAGGGGGTCATTCCTCCGCCTCCGCCTCCGCCGCCGGCACCACCCACCCCAGTGCCAATTCCGCCGCCACTGCTCCCACCAGCACCTCCGCCACCACTCCATCCGCCGCCGCCAGATCCTGACATGCCCCAACTCCTTTGTTAGGAATTCGCTGAGGAATCCTGTGTACAGAGCACAGAAAGGGATAACTCGGCATTCTGGGACGTGTATCTACACCAGAGTGAGAGGCAGCACAATCGAATATGTACCAATATGACGCATGGAAAAATACGAGGTATGTAGAGCGACACACCTAGGGCACAGTAAGGCAAGTCCCTTCATGGCGGGAATTCAGATGCGCTTGTGCAGGTTTAACAGGTCGGTTCTGCCCTGTAAGCGGGGCGTCAGCTTTGAGTTTCATTTGGCCACCATGACCAGGCGGATGGGTCTAGGCGGTGTCCCACAGGCGGCATTGTTCCAGATTGGGACCCTAACTAGTGCTGTGGTTCACGATCGCTCCGCGGTCCCGGCAACAATAATTCGTTATCCACTTTGCACACATACCCATAGGGTGCACATGTTCGACCCATTGGGTGACACATTGTGGATGCCATCTTCGCTCCTCCATCACTTTTACATCTTGTGTAGGAGTTGCTACCTGAGCTCCTTATTTTTGAGGAAGGCCCTTGGTAGCACTGAAATGGCATTTAGATGGGCTCTGCCTACCATGCGGAGGAACTGCGAAGCATTTTGGCGATTGGCTACTCAGCCCGGAAAAAATGGCCTAAGTGGGGGCGATAGTGGGATTGCGACTTTTACTGTTTACACTTTCACCATACAAATCACTATATCTCATTGATTTGTATGGTGAGTCGGCTGGGATTCGAACCCAGGACCCTCGCCTTAAAAGAGCTTTTAGACTGGTTGCTCTCACAAATGACCAAGTGAGATTAAGTGCCATAAAACCTTTTTGGAACGCCGAGTTTCAAACCTCCGAGTGTGCTGGACTGAGATTACGACACATTGGCAATCGGAACCAAAACCGTGCCCGAACCGTGACCAAAACCGTGATCAAAAGTTAACCTCAAAATGCTACCGCGTGTGACATAAACGATTCTGGATCATGTGAAAGACGCGAGTGGACCCGCGAGCAAACTTGGATCAGAGTTTATTCAGTTAGCTGCCTGACCAAGGGCGGCTCTACGATGGATGAAGATCAACAACGATCGGCAGAGAGTAAGTTACAGGAGACACAGGCTCTCAGTCCCACGGCTCCTTCAGAAAGGCGAGAAAGTTATTTGGGGGCATACTCTTTCAAGCGACGCAACCAGCGCTTTGTGCAATCGATGTGCAGGATGGGAAGAATCATCGACCAATGCCTTAGTTGCCTTAGATGCTGATCAGGTCGTCTTACATCCAGGAACGCCCGTTCTCGGATAATCAGGCAAGACCAATAATGGTCCAGGTACCCTTGGGGCCCTCTTCTAGCCATTGAAGCTGGTAGCAGGTAAAGGCTAGACCGTACCCTTAACCTGGAATGGGTCGGTTAAAGAACAGAGGTCTTAGTCTATGAACTATCATTTGGGCAAGCTCGGCTTGTTCTTAGTTCGCCTCTCGCATGGCTCAACTATGTGATTCGCACACATCGTTTCAACTAAACTAAGGCGATGGACTCCGACATTCGCAGGCGACTTCTGTGGGTACAGTTCTATCAGCAAACAGGCGACGCGGACCTGGTGTGTCGACGGTGCGGGGTCTCCGCCCCCCACTCCGGAAGTGGGTACGCCGGTTTCATGAGGCGGGGGAGGCGGGTCTCAGCAGTCACAGTCGCCGCCCCGTACGGTCACCCAATCGACGCGTGTTCGAGAAGGAGCGCCTGTTGATTCTCAGCTTACGAGCCGAGCGGAAGCTGGGGGCACGACGCATTCAGAGTGAACTACGGCGCCATCATGATCTCAGGCTCCCGTTAGACTCGATTCACAAAGTCCTGTCCGTCAGTCAGGCTCCCCCGCTGGTGCGCCCAGCTCGCCGGAAGCCACTACTCCGGTACGTTCGGCCCATTCCCGGGGACCGCGTGCAACTCGACACCTGCAAGATTGCCCCGAGATGCTATCAGTACACCGCGATTGACGATTGTACGCGGTATCGGGTGCTGGCGATCTTTCGTCGGCGCACGGCAGCAAGTACGTTGGCATTCTTAGAGCGCGTCCTGGAGGAGATGCCGTTTCCTGTGCAGCGGGTTCAAACCGACCGAGGCCGGGAATTCTTTGCGGTGTCAGTCCAACAGTAGCTGATAGATCATTGCATCAAATTCCGTCCCATCAAGCCAGCCTCACCGCACCTGAATGGCAAAGTGGAACGCTCCCAGAAGACCGATCGAGAAGAATTCTGGGCGGTCGCCGATCTGAACAGCCCTGACCTGGAATTGCGGTTGGCCGAGTGGCAACACTACTACAACTGGGATCGGCCTCACGGATCGCTGAACGGCGAGACACCTATCGAGAGGTTACACGCGAAACGTGAGGACACGCCGTTTTGGGATGATGTTGAAGCCAAGTACGACTCTGGTAGCGAGCGATTTCAGGTTGCTCACTACCAGTCAGACTTGGCGCTCCGACGACACGCCCCAGTGCAGCGCCAAGTTGGAAAAAAGTGAAACGATGTCTACGAATCACACAGCTCACCCAAGGCCGCCTACGGACTTTGACATTACCATAATACGCGTACACAGAGTAGTCTCGGGGGTCAACCCCCCTCTCGAAACCCTCGAGCTACTGAGCTGAGGACTACCATAGAAGGTGGCACAAAAACTCCCAGCTGGTCACTAGTTCGGCCATTCAGCCAGTTGGCCACTGTATGTAATCACCAAAAGAATGTCTTGGATTTGCTCCTGCTTGAATCTATCCTTCATCGCCGCCGTATTCGGCAAAGTCAATTCCCAAGTGCCATCAGCAGAGGCCCCGATAAGAGAGAGCCATTGTCCGCGCCTAGTGCTGATAACTCCTTCAATGCTCGAAATCGTGCGCATAGCATTACCCACTGGATCGGGAGGAATTTGGTTCCCCCCTTTAGGAGTAAAAACAACTTTTGTCACCGTAACTGGTGAATAGGTACCATCTGCTTGAACAAAATATAAAACCAACTGACGAATAGAAGCCCCAGCATTTAGGTTGGGAGGAAAGTCTGTCCGTCGAGTTTCAAATGACACGATCATTTGTTTGGCTGGATCCACGAGGTCTGGGTTGTTTAAGTCATACCATGCGTCAGCAAAATCGCTTCTGAAGCTGAACGACCGATCAGCCTCAATCCTCTGATCAAGCCGGTTAAGAACCTCTTGACGATAATCGTAGCTTTGGAGCGCTGTGTATTCGAATGTGACCAGCACATCGGCAATGGTGCTGAAATCAAATGGGTTAGAAGCCTTCGGCATCTCAAGGGACCAGGTAGTGTCTACACCAATACCCTCGAAGGGAACAAGCAATTCTGGTTGGGCGTCTAACTCAAAAAGACCGGTAGCGTTCAAAGGAGCAGTTAGTGCAATCGCTTCTGGCCCTTTCTGAACCTGAACCGTCTGAAAAATGTCCCGTCCTATGACAACGCGAGACATCCCCGTAGTCGATAGCGTAGCTCTGATACCTTGCGATGGTGGAACGAGCGCGACGACCGAAAGACGGACTCGCCTCATAAGGCGCAAATAATGTCCAGGGAATTTTCTATCGAATAATGTCATTGGTGTTCTGAACAGAAGGAGTCCTCTCTGCCGAAACTGCTGGAACGCGAATGGGTCAAGTGAAGCAAGAGAGATGGTTTCTGCCAGCTGCAGCTTGCGCTGATTCTTAGTAAAGGCATATTGGTCAAGCTCGTAAATGTCACGAGAAAGTCGCGCGGATCCTGTTAGGCCCCTGACTTCTCTCTCCTGTCGTCCTGGTGGAGATTGATTACCGCTGCTAGTACCAGACAGAGGTTCCCAGTAGTCCAGCTTAATAATCCCACGAGGAGCTTCTTGCCGTTCGAATGCCAATTGCAATTCGGCAAGTTTTGAAATTTGCGTGGCTTGTCGCAAGAAAAAACGATAAACCTGTTCCAGTATACCGCTCATCCATTCATAAAGATCGGCGGTTGCAAATTTCTTGGTCACGAGAAAGTTTAAAACCTGTTCCGCATGGTCGACTTGTAAGTTCGCAATCGCGCGCTCCTCAGCAGCGACGAATACACGATTCCTTGCTTGTGCAATTTGCTGCGCACCCAAGGTTATGTCTAGGTTGGCCAACTGTGCAGAAAAGTTCCATTCCTGTTCACGTCTTTCATAACTCGCCTGGGTACTAAGCGGACTGGAGAGCGCTGAAAATGCTTCCCCCTGTGCTGCAAAAACGTCTTGGGGAGTACCACCCCATTGGAGAATGCTGGTGATCACACCTTTGGGAGATATTTTCCCAGCTATGGCTGCTGCGGCGTAGGCTTGTTTGGCTGCATAGGCGCTCCATTGAGCATCAAGCGAAAGATTTTCATTAGTCGTGAGCCCATTTCGAATTAATGTCCTATAGTAGTTAAACTGTTGTCGCGCTTTAACCATTTGGAGCTCGGCAGAGAACACACCTATCTCAGCTTCAGAAACTTGGAGATCTTTTAAACGGACTGATGCTTGAGCTAATCCTAAATCTTGACGCGCTTTGAGCTCGTCGTATCGTGCCCGATTTGCACTTTCGATTACAGAGAGCATAGACGCCTCGATTTGTCCAGCTATCGTCACGAGTTGCTTTGCTCTCTCAACCAACGTTGAATAGGGATATGGCAGGGGCTGAAATGACTCAGTTGCGACTGAGGGGAGCTGGTCCCCACTTCCAAATTCTAAACCCGCGCTAAGTGATGCTGAGGATACCCCATATGGTTCGACTTCTAGATCAAGCCCGGCGATATTTTTGCAGGCGCGAATCTTTTGCAAACACAATTCGGCATGTTTGCACATTCCTTCCACGACTGGGTTTAACGGAATGCAGAATGACAAAACGGGGGCAGGAATCGGGCGCAAACTTTCCCAATTGATGCGCCTTACTCTGCTCAAAGACACATCGGCGTCTGTCGATTTGGATTCGGCAAATCTCTCAAGAACCTTCAGCACATCCTTATTGAATAAGGAGCGCTGAACTGCTTCCTCGTGAGCGTCCTTACGTTTCTTGAGTGCATGAATTATAGTATCGGGACGGTATTTCTTAATAGCACTCTCAATTATCTTCACAGCTTTGCCATATCGAAGGAGCTCGTGTTTCTTGCCAGAAAAGACAGTCTTTATCTCACGCATGATGAGAGGGAGCTCATGACTACGTGATAGGGTTTCGAGAAGAGCTCCTATTTCATGTCGAATCCATTCGTACTCAGGATTGCCGATCTTGATATCCAAGCTGCCAATAAGGTCGCTGCAGTCTGGGGAATGCTGGGTCAATTCTGTAGAAGCCAAAAGATCAAGAACTCGAAGATATAGTTCACGTGCACGAGGAATTGACTCGCTTGTGGCTCGCGTGAACTCTGAATCCGCATAGTCCAAAAGGCAGCGAACGATCGACAAGACCGTAAATTTTGAGTAGCTTCCTTTCCGGGTTTCAGCAATTGCATGAGGATTTAGAGGATCCAGCAACCAATCCTGCAATCTAATGAATTGTGGCGTGCCCTCTTCCAAGACAAGACGATAGGAAATCTTCCGTTGTGCTAATGTTGTATTGTAGTTGTATACTGACCGCAGCCAATCTAGTCCGGAAGCGTAATCTCCAGCTTCACGGAATCGTATTCCGATTTCCAATGGCAGAAACAGGTAGGCCTCATCTAAATACGGCAAGTTCTGCAGGACGTATTCTGGATCACCGGATACATCACGTATGATGTTTCCTTGGCCATCCCTAAGCTGGTTTGCGGCATAAATCTGCTGGATCTGAATCCGTTTTTCGTCTGAAAAGTCTGGTGTCATCGTCAACAGGCTCACACCGAGTGGCCCATCACGCAAAGAAGCGGTGGAAGAGCTCCCAGCTAGAACGCTTGGAATGGCATGAATGATGGCAAGCTCTACGACTCCAGCATCACTCACGGTTAGAGCAACGATCTCGTCGTAACCATCTCGATCGATATCAGCAACGGCGTAGCGCGAAGCATTCGTGGGACTCCATCCTTCAGCTCCACTTTCACCCGGAGAACCAAGACGACGCCCCGTCCATTGAACCAAGAAGGATGAGTCCGGTAGCCTTAAAAGCACACCCATGAGCTCATTCGTGCTTGCTATAAAAAAAAGTTGCGGGTTTCTGTCCTCATAGAGATTAAGAGAAAAGACCCTATCTCCCCCCTTGTGGCTCCAGCCCGTTGATCCATTTCCTGAACTCTGAGTTCCACTCCAAAGCAGTTGCAAGTGTCCAGCACTTGAGATTGTCATTACTGCGATTTCATCAGATGATGGATTGGTAACAACGAATGCGTCACCTCCGCTTGCGCTTTTTACAGTGGTGAACTGCTGATCATCTCGCCACGTCCATCCCAGAGAACCACCGTCCTTTGATATGGCATCAAAACTACCAAATTTGAGCTTCGGCCCACCGGACGCACTTTGGTCCAACACGAGCTCGCCAACCCAACTTCTCCCTTGCGAAGGGTCACCGTAATTTCTCCGTTCTGCGTATACATGCTTCGCAATTACCACCAAGCCCTCTTTTTCACCAGAAATGCCCGATGGACTTACGACGGCGCCTATACGCCAGTGATCTTGGACAATAGGGTAGAAGAAGCCTCCGTGACCATCACTAATGATCTCTGTCCTTATTGGCGCTTGATTATCAATCGCCTGGCTTAAAACAAAAATAAAATTGCCGTTCACAACGTCTATAACTGTTGTGTAGGTTTGTGCTGACAGATCTCCTGGTTCACCTTCGTACTCAAATACGATCAATTGTTTTGGTGGCCGCACACCTCCACTCCACCCCATAACATTCGCGGCTGCGAACGTTGTCGGCCGCGTCCCACTGAGTCTTACTGTCCAATTTCCTGACGAACTGGTAACAAGAGAAGTCTCGCCTCGTACTACCAGTTGCTCGTTGACCACACCGAGGAGAGCTATTCTCTGTGGAGTCGACCGTGCGACTATCAAGACTCCGTCCGCCAAAATGGCGGGACGATCGAGGCTTGAAAGTTGCCAGATTCCTTGAATGAAAATATCTGCAACGATCTCAAGCCCTGCCGACCGAGCACGGGCAAGACCAATGCGTCTGGTGTTATTCGATTCTACTCTTCCCGACCACAGTAAAATGTCCGAGCCAATTGCGATGATGCGATCATCTCGATGAAATAACCAGGCGTGCCCTCCTCGTGATGCAAATTCTGGATTGGGGGAAAGCACCTCCTGCCCGTAGCGTGCAGATCTAACCAATGCAGGAGGGTCCGAGGTAGTCGCTTGGCCTTTGCACTGTTTGCCGTCACAGTCAGCAAACCAATACCGAACATTGGCCTGGTCGCGTGTCTTGGCATAAATACCCAAGTGGGTTTTTCCGTCCAAACTCCTATAGGGAATAAAGCCTGTGATTTCTTTTGCCCCTTCCAACCCTTCAATCCGATCCCAGAATGTCTGGTCTGGACTACCGGTTAGTCCCAACCCTGGAAGGTGTTTCCATATCGAAAAATACAACTGACCGCTTCCGCCTGCCCGTGAGATTGCAAGAACATTCTCGCCCCGCTGGCCAAATGGACTTGTGGACTCATAAGTGGCAGACCGAGATAAAGAGGACACTTCGGCAAAGTATTCCTCAAACTTGCTTATTTCCTTTTGCACGTCACTTGAAGAAACCGGGGATGAATTCCGGAGGGCTTCGATCAGACGCTGAAAGGCGGGAGTCATACTTCGTCGCAGAGTCGGGCGCAACGTGTTCTCCGGATAGATGAATACCTGAGTTGCAGCACGCCGTGCTGCAAATGATCCTAACCATCTCCATTCTTCATCAAAATCAGGTGCATTGAGAACAAGGGCGGGGTCATCCAACAGCCCGCTACGGATTCCCCAGAGAATGCCTTGCAGTGTTTGAATAGCCTGCGCGACTCGCGTGGTGACTTGGCATCGACCAGCCTCGAAGTCGACTTGATAGTGATCAGTAAACCACTTGAGCTTAGATGGAGTCAGGAGACCTGGAAGGCTCGCGATTCGAAGGAGGTCGTTACGTAGCTCAACAAGAAGCGCCTCTTCAACGCTATCGACCGAACTTCGAACAGCTTCTTCGAGTGTCTGTTCTTGGTCTATCCGAGCACGAAGCGTGCTTTCCCATTTGCGCCTGATCGCCTCACTGCTTCGCCACTTCAATGGGTGCCATCGGGTTGTGGTGCCATCGCGAGAAACCGGTCGTACCCTAAAATTGTCCGGGCTTAATAGTAGAGGAAAGGATATTCTTCCAAAAGAAATCCTGGTAGCGGACTCTTCCTGTTTCCATTGAGGGTACAAGACCGCCAATTTGATACGTTGCAGGATTACACTGTAGAAATCTTCCCACTCCGAATTCAGGATGGGATCGCCCACTCCTGCAGCTGCCAATACATCAACGAGAGCTCTAAACTCATCATGAGCCAGACTCAGTGCCAACAACTCGGAAGAGATTTCGTCCCCTTGCTGCTCTCGCCTTCGCAGGTCCAATAAGACCCTATACGTTACACCCTCCATGCCAGTAACTCCGACAAAAAACAGCTGCGGGTCCTGCAGTTGTGTGAGGAGATTGTTAAGCTGCTGACGAAGTTGAGACCTGGGACCTGAAACCTGAGCTCGAAGGTCGGACAATATGTTCTGCAGAGCACTAGCGCGATCTTCAAGAAAGTCGAAAGCAGACCAGTCCGTTTTGGGACGATTATTTCTCGATACTGAGTTTGGAATGGCGTTAGAGAGATCTATCGTCCCGACCATATCTGGATCTATGATCGGATACTCTTCAAGCGGCCGACGAACAGTGGAATAATCCTCGGCCTCCCATTGGCTCCGAAGAAAACGCTTCTTCCACTCAAGAATGAGGGGCTGCTCCTCATCTGGATCGAGCGGACCAAGAGTGGAATCTCGCAACCCGAACGTGTGCTGCAACCACTGTTCAGTGATTTCCAGTGGATCGCCGGTCGGAGCAGCTGGGTCGCGGAATAATCGGTCGACATATTGGCCACCAGGCAACATCATCCGATTTGCCAGTTCATCTTTCGCGTTCTGGTTACGCCCTCTGGCAACAGTCCGAAGCTCATCATAAGTGATGCTGTTGCTCTCCAGAAGTTTTAAATACGCTGCCTCGAGATACCATCCGCCTATCAAATTCGCTGTCGCGACAGGCAAGTGCTTGCGAAGAATTTCAATGCAAATGCGAGCAACACGTACCTTCTTCTCTACCTGTTCGCACTCAAATGGAAGATCACGAAAGGGCTGATGGAATCGATTCTGGAGAAACGTAAGCGTGACGCTGTTGCCATTATCCTTGAGGTGATCGAGGGTGTAGTTGAGTAGATCTGAGAGATACGCAAGAGGGCTGGCCGCATCCTGACATTTTCGGCATCCGCATATCCTTGGTTCGGTTGCAGGAGCTCCTGTTGACTTATGTGCCGCATATGCCCTCACACGGGATTCCGCGATAGCGTTGTTGATGTAGTTACTGTAAAGCACCGCCTTTTTATGAAGCTCTTCAGCCTCGTTCTCCTTAATGTTTCCTTTCAATGAATAGGAAAAAGTGTGAGCAGCAGTCTTACCAATGTCTAGTACACTCGAGTATCCTCGTCTAATCAACTTGGTGACTGTCGGGATGTCTGCCCCCAAGATGCTTAGGCATACATGAGCATTCAATAATTTTGCCCCGGGATCGTCGGGGTTAACGTCGAGGCCTTTCACACCCTTCACGCCACCTCTCTCACGAAGATCCGCAAGGGTGTGAATATTCTTCTTCTCTAGCTTGTGAATTAGTGAATCAGAAAAGCCTAGATCAAAGGTGCGCTTCAACGATGCAAGAGATACGTCGGTAATTTGTAAGCGCCTGAGGACTGATTTTGCGCCTTCGAATGAGAGCAACGCATCAGGAGACACAATGCTGAGTTTAGTGGCAGCCACAATATTCTTGAGAAGAACAATGGGTTCTGAGGTGGCTAAGGTTGTCTTATCAAGAGTGACGCCCATCTTGCTCAGGGCAAACAAGAGTTCCGGGGTTATGCCAGTATCATCCGCTACCTTGTGTGCCTGAACAATGGCAGCAGCATCCTCGCGGGTAAGCCCTGCCTTCTTTGCGAGTGCATTGAGACTGGGCTCGCGTACTACAGAGAGCGAAGCTCCATTGAGCAGTGGCTGGACTTTGACAACTGCGATTTCAAAGAGAGATGACTCGTGGGATATGGCAGGCTGTGGCGGCACCTGCGACTTCATAATGCGAGTCTTCCCACGTCGAGGTTTCGCCTTAACACTCCCATGCTGCTTTCTCGCCATAAAAACCTCCGCACAGGGTCAAACAAACCTTCTCAGCCGCGTCACACCAAACACTTGAGAGTGTTCTCGATTTTTTCTGGGGCACATCATTTTAAAATTGTTTGATAGTACCAATCTCCTAAAGATCCAGAACCTGGTGCGAAAGAATCGACAAAATCCCCCAAAAACAGCTCGTTGGCAACAGTACCAACCCCGTAGCCAAGAGCGAATGCTCCGGTGACAGCCGCAGTAGAGGTCGCTCCCGCAATTGCAGCTATTCCACTCACTGTGCCTGCTACGCTTCCTATCCCCGACACAGCATCTCCCTTACGGATATCATTTACTAAAGCTCCTGCTGATAGGACTAGACCGATTACCGGCAGTCTTTTGCCAAGGGTTTTAAATGCGCCGATACTCCTCTGGGCCCATCGAAATGCTGGCCCCTCAATTTGGGTAAGGATTCGCCCATACGGAGCTGTCTTTGTCGTTTGAATTAGGGTAAGAAGTCTGTGTCCGGAAAAGCCCGCATGTAGGCCGAACACTGCAGAAACAGGTTTCCATAGTCCATGATAGAGCGCATCACGAACCAATTTGGATTCTCCGAATCTCTTAAAAATGAAGCCGCTAATTGCTCGAGAGGCCAAACCGATTTTGCTTGTTTCTAGAGACCTGTACAAACCGCCCGAACGTTCGGCCAGCCCCATTGCAGCATCAAGTGAGCGTCGCCCGGCCCATAATACAGTCGTTGTTCCACTGGAGGTGCCTGCCTTAGAAAATGCATTTCCCGCAAGCCCAAGTGTGCTTCCAGCTGTAAAAAGCAGACTAGAAAACGAGGGACCGCTCGATTTCTGAAGCTGATTACTACCTGACTGGTCAGATTTGGGAGTGGGATTTTCCTGGCTTTGCAGAGTTTTTGAGGAAGCTGGAGCCTCTCCACCATCATTTTGTTGTTGTTCTGTTCCGGGATGGAACTCTCCGTTACCATGAATAATTATCACTGGCTTTCCGTCCTCGTAATATATGTCTGGGCCATGACAAATGTTGTCGTTCGACGAGCTTGCTGCGGAAGAGGTTTCACCAGCAAAGCCGGATGGATCATTCCAGGTGATGGGGTTGTTATACACATACGCATATACATTGAGTCCGTCATTAGCTCCCAGAGGATCGGGGCTGGTCCAACGGACTAGCCACAGAGCGAGAAATCTTACCCCGTGCAGGTTTAATCCACTTTCTTGATCCCGTTCTTTTCCCGTAAATCGATACCGTTTGGATCCAAATTTCCCAAAGCTTGTCTCGCCGTACGGAAACAACTCTTCTCGATTGATGAAGTTATCGTCTGTGGCAGTTGGACCTCCGAGCATGACATTGCTACTGCCTAGATGATCGCCGAGATGGTATTGTACAACTGGTCCCCTATCGTCTGGATGGAGTCGCCCTCTGCGCACGATGGTGACTCGGTTTTGGTTATCCAAAACATGCAAATGATTGTTCTCTCCGCCGCCTTGCTTGGTCCAGCGATGGCGCTCGAAGATCCCATCAATGTAGATGGTACTCTCGTCGTTCGCCGCAATCCCTCCCCTGCGTACCCACTTCTTAACCCGCATACCTGTTGAGTCATACAGGTATCGAGCCAATATTGACGAAGCTACCCCATTGGTCTCGCGGAATTCTCCCAATCGGTCCGCATAGTTCCACACAAACTGCCGCGATGTTGTTTCGTCCGTCATGTTTCCATTGTCATCGTAGATGTAGTTACGCACATTAGTAGGCGTCGCTGGGCCCACGGTCACTCGATCCAGGCGATTGTTGCCTGGCGCCAACCTGAAGCTTCGCGTAAAGCTCCCGTTACTTGTCGCGGTATGAGCCAACTCGGTCATGTTGCCGCTCTCATCATAGGTATAGCGTTGCGTATAACGCCGTGTTTTAGATACATCTTGGTGTCGCGGCGGGTCTGACCAATAGGGATCCGCAGTAGGCAGATTACATTCGCGACCGACCGCAGAGATGAGGCGATAAATCGCGTCGTAGCCGAAGGCGCGATCGAGCTGGTTTGGATTGTTTGGCAATCCGCAGCCGGGAACTATGTCACGAATCGCGAGGATATTCCCAATTAAGTCATAGTCGTAGGCCCAGTCTTGCAGCAACGTACCGGAGGGACGGTAAGTGATACCAGCGCGCGTGACATGCTCTGTTCGAATGCGTGCTAAGCGAAATGTCAGCGGATCGTAAGCATACCGGGTGAGGATATCGTTCCCATAGGCAATAAAAACGCGCTGGCCCTTGGCGTTGTATGCAATCCGCTGCACATAGACTTCCCCATCTAATTGAAGCTGCTCCAGCGCGCCAGCTCGATTGTAGATGGGTTGAAGAACCGCGCGGTTGCCTCCAGTCTCGTTCGGGTATTGAACCCGGGTGGGGCGGTTGAGCGCATCGTATTGCTGGCTGGTAACGTAATTTCTGTTTTCGATATCGTTGTCCGCGTTTGCGACACTCCAGTCAGCGTTCCAACCAACAGCAAGGGCGGAGTCGCTGATTACTCGTCGTGTCTTATCCAATAGATTTCCCTTGAAATCGTACTGATTGAACAGCAGGAGGCCCGCTTCGTCATGGTGTTCGGCCAGTTTGCCAAGCCGGTTCTTGCTGCGCTCGGCCGTTCGCTTCTGCAAACTCTGATTGGGGTCGCTTCCGTCTCCGTATTCAAGCCGCTCGCGCATCGTGATGGCCTGACCTGCACGATCCCTAGCCCAGAGTTCGATCGGTCGGCTCAATACATCATAGGCGTTCAGCGAGATCGCACCCTTAAGGTCTCGCCGCTGCACCTCGTTGCCCACAGCATTGAGCACCATCTGCCTGACACCAGCATCGATACTTTCAATTCGAAGCACACGTTTATTTAAGTCGTAGACATGCCTGAATGCTTCGCGGTCTAGGGGATCGGTGATCGTCAGGAGATTCCCTTGAATATCGTACGTCGACCTCGTGCGAAGTTCTTCAATCGGGGACAATGTGGTCGTGCCAGTCGATGTACCTTGCCGATTTCGCTGAATCGCCATGAGCGTACGGCCCATGCCGTCGATGACGATGCTGGACGGCGTAAAGTAGTGATGTTTGGGTGCTCGACTTTTCAGCGGTTGACGCACTCCACCCGGCAACGAGATCGGATCATAAGCAACCGCGGCAAGATCGTTTTGATCGTAGGTGTAAGTTTCCCATGAGGTGGGAGAAAATTTCGTGTCAGTTGCAGCGAGGGGCGGATCACTTAACAAGGCCGGAATGCCATAGATGACCCGTTGTTCGGAACCATCCGGGTTCACAGTTCGCATAACTCGGCCAAGTGGATCGTAGTACAAGGTGGCCTTGGCACCAAGCTGACTATCAGCAGGCGCATCGTAGTTCCATCCCTTATCGAAGAACGGCTCATACTTCTCGACGACTCGGCCTTTGTTATCGTAGCGCTGCCAACCGCTGACCGTGACGTGAGGCTGGCTGAGTGGATCGCTACTGCGTCGGCCAGTGAAGACTCCTCCTGAGCCATCGCTCTGCTTAGCCGGCAAAATCTCCGCGCCACCTCCAAACGTCGTGTCGCCAAATCGAATGTCTTCCCCTTGAGCCCGCGTCTGCAAGAGACGACCGAAGCCGTCGGAGTACTCGCGTGTTTCGGTGGACTCCCCAGTGTCTGCAGGATCGGTATCGTGGCGGACAGTGCACACTGTGCGAACCCCGATCGGTTGTGGATTAGCCGGATCGATCAACACACTATTGTGATAGGCCAAAAAATCATACGATAGCTGCGTGCTCGCACCGGCCTGATCCCCTTCGTTGGCGTTCTGCTTCCCTTTGACCCATATTCCCATGAGCAAACCAATAGGGGAAAACTCAAACTCCATGATGTTCTTGTTGGCATCCATCACGGTCTCCGGTTGCATGACCCTATAGTTATAGATGGCTGTAGTTTCTAGCTTTATCGGATCGGTAACCGATTCTGGTAGGACGGCATAGGAATCATAGGCGATCACAGTCTCATGATTGAGTGGATCGCGCTGAGCGATGACCAGACCCTGCGCATTGTATTGGCACTGTTGGGCCTTGAGATAGAACCCATCGACGTAACCGAATTGATTGGCTTTCCACTCGTACCCAAGCTCTTTATTGAATACCGCCGGCGCGCCAGCTGGTAGAACCAACCGGCCATGTGAATCGATAAGAGTGGGGTTTAGATATGCGTCGCGTAAGATATATTGATCGAAAACCAACGTTTCACTTCGCGTGAGTGTTCCATTGGTTCCGACCCGACCCACAGCAAGACCTATATACGGCTGGCCGTCATATAAATTGACAGTATGGCCAAAGACACGATAGTCGGTGGGCACTCCATCTTGAGGTTGCCATTTCTTCCCATCAGGCCTTTCGCCGAACGCGACTTCGAATTTGGCATGAACTGACAATGCTTGCTCTTTTTGGTCACGGAGAACAGTCTGAACGCTGTCTGGATCGGACTCCCTGATTGTCGGAGGTTGCGTCAGCTCCATGCTTGTCCCATGTGCCACACGGTCATGGATGTAGTTGCCCGCAACCGGTGCCGCATACAAAGTACGCGAATGGATGGCCAGTACTTGCGTTTCATCGGCAACTTCTATTGGGCTCAAACGATGTCGTCTTCGACTCCTTCGAGGAACCGAAACAGCGGTTTGGCTCAAGAGTTGGCCGAAGTCGTCGTATTTGCCTCTGAAGGAAAACTGCGTCATTGGGTCGTCGCCACGTTCCCACTGTGTGGTCCGGCAGGCCACACTATGAGGAAAGAAGATGTGCGGAAGGCGCTCGTTGAGAACGCCCATGATTTCTTTCACCGAATATGCTTGCTCGGTGACGGTATAAGGCCGCTCCTGATGCGGAGATCCATCCATTGCATAGAGCTCCGTACGGAGAATGCTACCTCGTAAGGCGCGTAATGCATCGCGCTTGATGCGACGACGGGCCTGCGTCGTCTTTGTGGCGTGGGTCAAATCTAAGGTTTTGAGGACGTCGTTGACTTGCTCGGTATGTTTGAGTAAACGCGGATCGCCATTCCAATATTCACTCGACCAATCCTGCTCCTGCCAATCACCGAATTCTTCGCCGATCGGTCCTTGGTGAAACCAGATTTTACTCCGCGTCGGCGGTGAAAACGTCAGCTTTTGTTGATCAACTTTGACAAACTTTGCAGAATCTCCGTGGAGCCCAGCTTGGTTGTATCGCTCGAAAGTCTCTGTATCGAATTGTTCCACTATGCCAAATCCGCGGAATTCTCGTTCAGCCCCATCCCAATAGCCGTGATGGTATGTGTATTTCGTTATAAGTTTGCCTTTTGAGAGATCGTCAATAACTTCGACTCTCGCTACCACTTGTACAGGAAATGGCAGCGGTGTGCGCCATCTGGTCGCAAAATTTGTCTCGTCCGCCAGATAAAACGTCGTCGATGGTTCATACGCGACTTTTGTGATGGCCCCCATGTTGTTGTTCATTTCGTTCAACATGTAAGGCTTGGTGCCACCAGTGAGATCGAGGAAGAGGTAGTGATCCTGCTTCGATAAGGTCGCATCTTTTGTCCAGAGCAGGCCACTGACGCCACTGCCGAGCAGATCGATGAGCCTGATGCTATCGACATCGGTCACGGGCGGAGTACCGGGAATTTCAATTGGATCGCTCCACTCATTCCCGCTCTGATTGATCCAAAGTGTCACCTTGCGGTCGCCAACATAGAGCAGATCCGCCAACCCATCACCATCCACGTCGCCCACCAAGATTCGTTTAGGATCATATCCATAGGAAAAGCGCGGACTGTTCCTCATGTGGATGCGTTTGCCCCAATTACCGTAGCCAAGGTTCGGCCAATACTCGACATTCCCGTCGTAGACCAGCAGGAGGTCTTGCATCCCGTCTCCCGACATATCTCCCCATTTCACACGAGGGTCGGAAAAATTCGTGTTGGGAAAGTCAGCAAGGACTTGGCGTTCAACCCATCTTGCCTCTGTCCAGCCTTCATGAGGGTCATTAAAGAAACATTCCAATCGCGTGCCCGATCGAATCACATCCGTGACACCATCCCCTGTGAGATCGATCGGACGCACGTCTGGATCTTTGAGGTCAAAAGACGGGGCGACACGATACTTTTGAAATGACCTCCGGTCCCACTTGGCGCTGAACTGTAGCGGGTAATACCCTGTCAGCGGACCTTGTGTGACCAGGAGATCTGTTCGCCCATCTCCATCGGCATCGATGAGCTGGACGCCGGGATCGCCCAGCGACAATCCCGACGGCGCGTCCGACATCGGTCTGGGAAGATCAAATCGCCCGTTCCCGCGATTTCGCCAATAGCGAACCGTGCCATTCATCTCCAAAATGTCGGGCAGGCCGCTTCCGAACAGATCCACCAGCTCCATCGAGCTATTGGCAAGAGAAGTCGCCGGGAGATCCGCCCCTTGGATTGGATAAAAATCTCGCTGCTTTTGGTCTTGTGGATTAAACCGACTGTAGTCGAATTTGAGCGGCGGCAATTCTTTCGATTCGACTCCTGCGTCGTCAAAACCGGCGACTTCGACTGATATTAGGTGCGATACGCTGTTCGGGTAGTCATTCTTATAGCGGCAGTCGTAGCGCCTGACTTTGTAGACCTGGTCGGCGTGAGTCTCGATGAGAATCGACTTGCAGCGCTTGGTCGTCCGGATCTCGAAACCGGCTCGGTAATCCGAGAAGGAGTCAGGTCGCTCATCGTATTCGAACCTGACCGTTACGAAGAACTTTGTCCGGGGCGGGTTGTTCACTTGATAGTCGGCATAGCGGATCTGGGTCAGCAACGGTTGGTCCCACTGACGTCCTTGTTGCTCACCTTGTTGACTGCTTTGATCTCGATTCTCGTAGAGATATTCAATCCGATTGCCGAAGGAATCTTTGGTCAATGTGAGTTTCCAAGCAAAATTGCGATCAGGGTCGGCTGCGTTCAGCTTGGGCTTTGTGATCGTGGGGGAGGTTGGCTGAACTCGGAAATCGAAGTGATAGGTCTGCTGATCGGTTGGATTCGTGCCATAGTAACTGGTCACTCCTTCTTTACTGCAGACCTCCCAATAGTTGGCCCCAACTTGCGCGTCGTGATGATGGATAATCTTGGCAAAAAGGCCTTCTGTCCGAGGGCGGAACCGAGTAGATTTCAAAGGGTCAAGCGATGTGTCCTTGACTGGAACCAGATCTTCAGCCCCTGAGAGCACAAATGTATCCCATCTTTTCACTTCCTGATCGTAATCGCGATAGCGGGGAATACCCTTGGAGGTTTTCCGCATCACGCCAGGAATACTCAGGCTCCAACCCAGGCCGAAGTGGCCGTTGCCATTCCCACTGCTATAGACGAGATTAATTTGAGGCTGGAAACCGTTACGCCCCAGAGGGAGCGCTATTGGAACCGTAAGATTGCCGGTTCCAGTGTGCAAATCCGGCGAGAATTTTTCCCCAAGGCCATGTTGTGCACCACCACCTTTTGGAGGGGTGATAATCTGGTTGGGGGACGTTGCTTGGCTACCCACTGATTACTCTCCTCAAGGATCGAGGGGCAAAGCAGAAGGCTAAAATCCTCATTACGTCAAAGGCGCCGATGTGGGATTTTTTCAATAACTCTCAACCGCGCCCACTTATAAGTTAACTACGTATAAAAGTAAACAGAACCCACATCACTCTGTATGCTAAGCAATATCGATGCTACTGTCAGAATGTTATTCATCGTCCCTGGAGCAGCCATTTCTGGGCGAATATTCACCATTGCCTTTTCATTAATAAAGTCACGGCTCCGCCTGTATCCAATTAGATTCATGCTGCATCTAAACGGATACACTGATGAGCAATAAAAACTGTTACATACAAACACCGGTGGCAGGGTAGCATTGCTTTTGCAGCAAAGATGGTACGAGTTTAAAAAAATACGGTAGAGTTAAGCAATCATCCAGAGAAGGAACTTCTGCTTGTGTCTGTCGGATGATTGCGATCCTTCCTCACATGAATTTCCGTCATCGCATAGTGCTGATGTGGCATCTTCTTCTGTATCTGCGCCGGACTTGCATCATTGAGGTGACCGGAAAGACGGCGCATGGGACAGAGACTTCAGTCATTTGTTAGCGGGTTTCTCCTGGCTAAAAGATCTATGGTTTCTTTCAAACTTACTCGCGCCCTAGTCGTAGAAATGACCCGACTAAGGGAGGCGACGGTGAAAGGAAAGTTTCGTCCTACTTTGACCATATGAATCAAGTGAAGCGGGGGCTGCGCCCCCGATCCCCCCGGCCGTCCGGTCCGTATGGTCCGGAACGGCCGGCGGGCCTCGTGGGGGTACTTTTTTCGCGCTACTTCAATTTTCGCAGTCTGCATTCTTCCTTCTTTTCCTCCGACTAGTCATCAACCGGCAGATGGACGGCCAAGCTGACGCATCGCCGCCATCTGTAGAGGCTGAAGCCACCCTCTTCCCCTCTCACCCGTTGGGATAATGGACGGGTGACAGCGTGAGATTGACCACAGCAGGCCACAGACATCTCCGGCTTAAGGTTCCCTAATTCCCGCGCAAGAGGCACACAACCACACCTCACAGGGCGCGGCATAGAGATGAGGCCGCATCTGCACGCGCCCCCACGCCCGCTCACACTGGCAAAACTCACACAGCCGCTCTCGATGATGCTCTGTGCAGATCCAGTCCTTTCTGGCCCGATCATAGAGGGTGGCGGGCTTTCCGCAACACCTGGCGCCCAAGAGATTGCTGATTTGAATGGCACAGGTATGGGGGGCTTTCATAGCGGACTCCAGACGAGTCCTTTACCCAGGACCAGTTGAAGGATGGTATCGCTGAACCAAATGGGATGCCCGGACAGGAGATCTTCCCAGGTTTCTAGAAAGACGATACGAGGTACCTCAATCTGTTTCCGCATGCGCCGATAGGCGTTCTGGGTCTGCCACTGTTTCCGCATTTCTTCCCACAGCTTGCTAATCGGAAAGCCTAACGATCGCTTCCACGACCAGCACATATTCACGTAGCCACATTGATCCTGGACATACTGGCTGATGACATAGCGGCTCAGGCGATTTCGGGACCGGTGGGAGGGCCGATACGCCTTAATCCAGACGATTGGGGCGCCGTGGAGCGCTTCCCATTGTGCCGAGAGCCATTCTTGCGAGATCCAGAAGCGGCGAGGTTGTTTGCCATCCGGGACCCGCCAGGCCCAGAAGATGTGCAAGACCCCATGCCCTTCCTCAGTTCGCACTTGGTAGTACTCCAACCCCTCAAACCCCAATTGCCGTTCAATCCGTTGCCGGAGTTGCTTGTGTCGATAGGTCAGCTTGTCGGCGTCGCCGCCTTCCGCCGTGGAGAGCGTGACCCAGATGACCTGGAATTTGTGGGATTCCCAGAACCAGAGCAAAGAGCGAATCCGTTGATACCCCCGTTTCTGCTTTCTGGTCCACTCCCCGGCGACGGGTTCACGTCGAAACTCCTGCCAGCGGCTCATCGGGCACCCTCCTGCTGAGGAATGGCAGGCCTCAGACCGGCAGAGAGAATCCGTTCCAATTCTTCGACAGGAATGCGCACGGCCCTGATCGAGGGCTTCACATAGGCGATCTGCCGTTTCAGGATGTATTTCCTGATCGTACTTTCCTTCAGTCCTAACCGGTTCGCCGCCTCCCGAATTGTGATCAATTGTGTACTGGGAACCATGAGACACCTCCTTGGTAATGAGTGAATGATTAAGTTATGCCTCATATTGTTAAGGCATATCGTCTATTGACACGCATTACCACTACCGAGGTACACTCTTCAAGCGATTTCAGCTCCGCGCCTCCCGTTGGTCCTAACTTTTTTTGTCTGTACTACGATGGAGTGAGATTCTCATCCACTTGTCAGGAGAAGGAGTGCCCTATGCCGGTTGATCGAGGCGCACGCTACGACGAATTTCACGGAGAGATGACGAAGGCGAGAGAACGGATTCTCACCACCGGAGACGGCGAGGTGGGATGGATCCTGAAGTTTATTCAGACTGACCTGGAGACCCTCACGGCCAGTGAATGGATGGTCTTGGCATTTGAGATCGCGAGCTTTACCGACGACGTCACCACTCGCCGGGGACCGGAAATCGCGACCGAGGCCGGCTGGAGCGTCCGAACACTTCCAGGGGAGGGATTCCGTGGCACCCTGCCCAGTCGTGGAGAGGCCCACGAGATCCAGGCGATGGTCCTGGGCAGCCTGGAGAAGCTCTGGAAAAACGCCGTCGCCGCCTTTACGTTTCCGCAATTCACGATCATCGTGACGTTACCGATCGAGGACGCACGCAAAGGCAGTGTCTTTGTGGCCACAAAGCGGAAGGTGAAGGAATTTGAATATCGGTTTGCCCATCTGTTGATGGATTATTCTGGGCGCATTCGCCGCTGTCCCGAATGCCAACGGATCTACCTGGCCATTCGTGTCGATCAAATCTACTGTGGCCCTCGTTGTCAGACGCGAGTCGCCACGCGCAAATGGAGAGAAAATCACAAAACCGAACAACGGAAGGAGAGTCGCCGTGGCACGAAAAGGGGGAAAGGATAGAGGGATTGCGCAGCGGAAGGGCCGCGAAGGCTGGTGGGTGCGGCTGTATGTCGATGGAAGAGAACGGTGGTATCGGTGTGACACGAAGAGCCAAGCCAAGGCCTTATATGGACGTGTAAAAGCCGAGCAGCGTGAGGGCAAGTATTTTGAAAAGGCGAAGGCAGTACCCTTCCGCGAGATAGCAGAGGAATATTTAAAAATTGTCGATTCGCGCCGATCACGTAAAGGCGATGATCGTTCTCGGATGAAACGCTGGTTCAGCGCGTTCGGTGATCAAGATGCGGCAACCATTAGCGCCAGACAAATTGAGAGAGTGTTGACCGAACTCCAGGACGAAGGGAGGAAACCGGCCACGCTCATTCGACACCTGACAGTACTGAAGGCGACGTTTAATCGGGCCAAACGGTTAGGTCTCATTCGTGACAATCCCGCAGTATTGGTCAAGACCGGGAAACCGAATAATATTCTGGTTCGATACCTGACACCGGATCAAGAACAGCGGTTATTGGAGCTACTGCCTGGCGCCTACCAACCAGTCGTCACCATGGCGATGCACACAGGCCTACGCCAGGGCGAGCTGCTCAGACTGACATGGGCGGACATCGATTGGAATGTTGGGGTGATTACCGTCCAGGAACCCAAAGCAGATGAGCGCCAACGGATTCCTATGAACTCTAAGGTGGTCGGACTTCTATCGACCTTGAAAGAAGAACGAGTCCCTGCCCCGCTCGATCTCGTATTTTGCCATGACGCACGATATCTGCGACGAGCCTTCGATCGCGCCGTCAAACGGGCAGGCTTAACACCCTTTCGCTTCCATGACCTCCGGCACACCTTCGCTTCGCGACTCGCCATGCAAGGAGCCAACGATCGGACGCTGATGGCGTTAGGGAGATGGAAATCCCCGGCGATGTTGAGCCGATATGCCCACTTGTCCCCGACTCATCTTTGGGAGGCCGTGGAAGGATTAACCACCATCGGAACCGTGACCAAAACCGTGACCGAGCCTAACGTGGAATCGGAGGAAGCGGCGAAGTTATTGAATTCTATGGTGAGTCGGCTGGGATTCGAACCCAGGACCCTCGCCTTAAAAGTTCGTTAAGTAGTATTTCTATAGCGGCTTGATTTTGCTAAGGTTTCCCCGTTTTTATAGACGAATCAATGCCTTAGGTCATCTCCACTGATTCCATGAATTCTAGTGAATCGAGTGCTTTTTGGAAATTTTTAGCACAAATTTAGCACATCCGCTTTACGTAAAGCGTAAAACAATGGTAGAGTAAGGACCGTGATTGGAAGTTTCCGGGACAAGAAGACAGAGCGCCTGTTCGCCGGGAAGGCAGTCAGGGAGTTCTCTGGTATTCGCAACGTGGCTGAACTGAAGCTCACGATGTTAGACAGTGCCACCGACCTCAAGGACCTTCTGGCTCCTCCCGGCAATCGATTGGAGAAACTGAAAGGCGATCGTGCTGGACACCACAGTATCAAAATCAATGGCCAATGGTGCATCTGCTTCATCTGGAGGACTGATGGACCCCATGGGGTTGAGATCACGGACTATCACTGAAGGAGAACAATCATGGTGAAGAATGGCATGCGGCCGGTGCATCCCGGAGAAATTTTGCTGGAAGAGTTCATGAAGGCGTCAAATCCACCCATCAATGCCAATACACTCGCCAAGGCACTGGAGGTGCCGGCAAACCGAATTACGGCAATCATCAAGGGACAGCGGGGCATTACGGGCGATACGGCCGTGCGTCTGGCAGCATTTTTCAGTACCACGGCAGAATTTTGGATGAACTTGCAGAAAACCTATGAGTTGCGGCTGGCTGAGCAGGCACTGCCGGAAAAGATCAGAAAGCATATCGAGGAGAAACGGAGCGTTCCCGCATTGGCGTAAAAGCCGATTTTTCTGAAAAGGCCAAAGCCGTCCCCTACTGGTTAAGAGTTGTTTCGAAACGGGGCCAACGTCAGGGGGAGCTTACGCAGCCACCGCGCGTTTCAACCGGCTGTTCTCGCGCTCCAATTCCTTGAGGCGCTTCGCTTGATCGACCTTAAGCCCGCCGTATTCGTTGCGCCAGCGATAGTAGGTTTGTTCGGTAATGCTGAGTCCACGGCAGACCTGCGCCACGGCTTGGCCCTTACTCAAGGCGACTTCGGCTTCCCGTAGCTTGGCGAGAATCTGTTCGACGGTGTGTTACATATAACTCCCGGCTGTTCGCGCCTAATATGTGAGTTGTGATGCCTGCAATTTTCTATGCCTGCTTTCACAAATGCGTGTGCTTTTAGCTGCCCCACGCTCTTCGACTGGGAGGACATGTTTTCGGGAATATAATGAGGTCGCGATATCGATCACGTCAAATGCTTTAAAGGGCGGCAGGAACCTCACAGGCACATCATCTTCTTCAGCAATTTTGAGCAGCAATTCCATGCCCCGGGTGAACCTATCGGTGAGATAAGGCATCGGGAGAAGCGGCTCTCCAAGCGAGCGAGTGAAGTCATCCCAGTGGATGGGGATCACAAGCTTGGCATGGGTGGCTTTCACCACTTCATGCCAATAATCGCAGATGAAGTTCTCGGATTGTTTTCCGAGTTGTCCAACGCTGAGGAAAACGACATCTGCCTTGATGTTTTCGTAGAGTCCTCTCTCGAAATTTGCACTGGGATGAATCAGAATGCTTTCCGATTCATGGTTAATTAGGAAGGAATAATTGCCTCCATCTTTGTAGTCATCGATCATGAGCGGTGGGGATTGTGAATTGATGATATCACCTGAAAACAGAAAGTCAGGCGAGTGTGGTGACTTCAGGAACTTAACCTGAATTTTTTTGTAGGACCGACTATCTCCACACTTAGGAGTGTGGATCCGCTCGCGGGGGAAGTTTTGACTGCGGGCGAGATTAGCGGTCGAAAAACTCCCGATGAGTTCAGCTTCTGTCAGACTGGCAACCATGGCGGAATCCATCGCATGGTCGTAGTGGGAATGCGCAACCAGCACAGCTTTCAGTAGTGGACCATTAGCTGCATCCACTAGATTCTCATTCTTTAATTTGCCTAAGGCTTCAACAATTCTTGAATTATTGGGAAGCATGGGAGAAAGGCCGGGCGCAAACGAACTTGATAAGATTTTCAACAGTCCTGGGCGAGAAAAAAACCCATCGATCAGGATGGCTTCCTCCCCATCGTCGATCTGAATTGTCGTAGTCCCGGCGAATCGGACATGAAGAGTGCCCACGCGGGAGGGCGACTCCGATAACAGATAAGAGGTAAATGGTTCCAACGACGGATGTGTGAGCCATGGGAATGCCTCAAACGCTGAGATAGTAACCGCCAATATAACTAACAGTAGAATCAAAAGTCGCATGTGATCTTAGGACTAGTGGCGTGCAACAAAGTTTGTGCAATTCTCAATCGGCCAGGGGCAAGTTGATGTGAGGGAATTGCATCCATAATATCCTTCAACATACTTGTGAGCGTCGTCCTAATAGGCCAGACACAATTCTGAAAATGGGAATTATTTGTATGGTTTTTTCATGTTAGACAAAGTTGCGAGATCTCTTCTGAAATAAGCTCTATTTGTAAACACCAGGAGCATCGACAACATTAGGGAGCTTACAAAAAGTAATATACGAACCCATGCTAGTTGATATGGGATATTGTTAATGAAGAGCGTCGCTTCCAGAAATCTATCTACCTTACTAACTAGATAACCGGATGCGAAAACCGATATCGATTGCCCAATGGATGAAAATTTTTCTGCTTCACCGGTATCATATGGCGCAAAAAACATTCCCAATGCCCATCCAGCTAATGCCCCGATGGTTGCTAGAAGAATATTAAGCTTCCACTCCAACTGATCACTCGTTACTGCAATACACAGCCACAAGATTAACGAAGCAAAAGCAAAGGCAAAGAGATTGGTAAAAATGACAGAAAATGGATGCCGCCCGAAAACCTTTTCTAGCCGGCTTATGACTCGGTCGGTCCGCTCCATGGCACCTTCATCTCTTTCTGCTCGTGGGTTGCATTATTTCCGACCACTTTACTGTAGTATTCTCTTTACCTCATTAACTCCATCTTCCTCAGTTCAGAGGTGACTTTTTGTCGAATAAACTCCACCACATCATCTTGCTTTTTCCCAAGGATCCACCTGGCAAGAAATCGTACGAGTGGCCAGTTATTCTTGAAATACTGATCGACCAATCGATTCTTAACCATGTCCGTTCGACTCGCAACCTGCTCTGCTAGTCTGCCTAAATCTTCCACAGTGTACTGTGGCCATTCAGGCTCATAGCACTGCTCCATTGCTTTTCCCACGAGAGGAATAATGGGCAATAAGCGTTGCTCATTATCTTTCAGGCGAACATTCGCATGGCCTTTGACGCAATACGACCTCTTCAGATCTTCATCCCATTCACTAAACAATGAATTTTGTTCTGGAAGAACGAAATGATCACGAAAGAACTTCTGAGCATTGCGTCGTCCAAGAAAATAGTCATGGGCTCTAAACTCTCGCTTTAGAAAGCCGCCGAATCCTCCAAGAGCCCCGCATGCAATGGCATGCCTCTTTCCACCACGAGTAGGTGCAATCATGAAACGGGAATACACATCTTCATCTGCAGCAAGAAGCAATTCTTCTGGCTTAAATCGAGCTTGATTCTTGAGCGCGTTGAACAGAGCGATAGCGGTTTTGAGGAGGTCAGGAGCTGGAGCATACTCAGGATCAAACAACGAAACACTTGGAAAAGGGTCAATAAGTAACATGGCTTTTTTAGCAGCAACGCCGTTACGGTCATTGTTTCGAGCGGTTCCTGCCAGAACTCGACGAGCCAATTCGAACGGTTCGTTATTCATAACACCACCATCTACGCATTGAAACGTGTAGTCGAATCCCTCTGGTTTTATTGTCTCCCAGGCTGCGGGAATTGCCTTTGGCGTTACGCAGTTGTGTGGCTCTTTGCTGTGGGGTGTCGGCACCTGCCACTCACGGGAACTATACCAATCACTCTCCTTTGCAATCGTGTGATTTAGAGTTCGAGGGGCCAAGCCAATGGGGAAAGCACCAGAGGCCAATGCGCTAAGCTTAAGCTTGTCCTTAATGGGACACGCCACCCGATCGTCGAACTCTTTCCAAGTCATCTGGTATCGATCAGATATTTGCCCTCCTTTCAAATCACTAATCTGAAAGTGGACATAGTCCGCGTGTAATGACATATCGTAGTTTGACGGTTTCCCCCCTAGGAGCTTGAAACCATAAGGAACGCCCCTAAGGTTTGTAACTGTCAGAAGTAGCTCAAAGTTATCCGCCACATATGGTCTCCTGGTCATTCTTGGCGTCACGTCTAGACCGTGCTGAGCAATTTCTGTGAGAACCGAGGAATCCAACAGAGAGATCACTAAACTTTCTTTTGTAACTAAATCGCGTCCCTCCAGGAGGCTGGAGATATCGATACGGTCAACCCAGGAGTCAAACAGCTTATTCTTCCCCTTATTCTCACTCCCGTCCGTCTCTGTGGTAATGGCGGGCTGATCAGATCCTAAATATCCTGTAGCAAGTGCAGCCGTTATTGCACCTGCGGATGCTCCTGAAAATACTGATAACCTCACATCGTGTGGGGGAACAGGCTGCCTCTTTGCTTTGGCCTCGTACCATTCGTCTAATGCTTGAACCATGAAATCTATAACTCCGCCTGTGTAAGCCCCTGCAGAAATGGCTCCTGCACCCACCAAGCCGATCTCAAATATTTGCTCACTCATGGCATCACCCTTTCAGCATTCAAAATGCACTTAAAATCAATACACGAAATAAGTACTACTACTTTTTTTGATTGATCATCCTACTAGCCTTCCTCTCTAATGTTCTTAAAGGCTCGGCGGGCATTTCGGATTTCACAAATAGAGTCTGCGGATAAGCCCGGGAATTCGTAGGATTGGCTATCTTTTTGAGCAAGTCCCAATTGAACAAAGCATCAGAACTTAAAGCCGTAACCCAAGCTGAAGAGTAAGAATACCTTCCCGGTCTCCGGACCAGTGAGATTCCATCCAACACCAATATTAGCGACGTCGTTCAGAAATCCCAGAAGAATGGCTGGCTGCAGTGCAATATCGCCAGATTTCGCATCAGGCTTACTGGCATATAACGTCGGCGTTAGTGACACGAGCGATGTTGCCAGTTTATTAGCCTGTCCCAGGTCGGTAGACGTGGCGCGACATGCAGATTTGATGTGACCTAGCGGCATATAGTAACTCGTCTCACGCTTCGCGTTATCAGTCTCAGTCGTAGCGTATTTTTCAACATTGCTTTTTTCGTCAGCATTCAGATCTGCGTTCTTGTTTTTTTCGGTTGTGATGAAGGTTTGACGGTAGTAACGAATCGAGACGCCGGCGCCCAGACCAGTGTTAAACGAGGCTTGCTTCGATCCGAAATTGTACTTCAGGACCTGGGCGGACACGCTTGGACCAACGGAAAACTGGCCGAAATCTCCGGGGGATGGACGGTCTTGAATGCAGTCCTTGTTCGGGCGATCCAAAGGCTGATCCGCGGCTAACGCAAGATGACCAGGATATGTCAGGGCGACGAGCACTAATAGTAGTCGTGTGGGTGATTGCTGTGTGACCATACTAACGCCTCCACCTCGGTTAGGGATTCGGTCTTGGCTGCGGCGCGAATGGGTCGACGGTCGTCAGGGCAAGATGCCCATTCGGTAGTCGTTCCGCCTTCAAATGCTGCTTAACAAGGCTGGCACCGAGGTCCGTGTAGGCCTGAAATTGTTCAGCGGTAAAGCTCTGGTATGCAGTGGAGAACTGCGGAAAATCACAGGGATAGAAATATCGCACACTACAGCGATTTTGTATGGAATCTGCGTAATAGTTGGCTGCGTATCTGCCAACCAGGCGGCGAGTAGGAGCTCGCTGCTCATCTGGAACTTCTCGCCAGTCCTTGAATAAGTCGTTGTCGATAGACAGTTTGATATAGGTCAACTGGATGTCTTGCCGCCAAAACCGGCGATTAGCCGTGTCATACATTGGAAATGAGCGGATAGAACCACTCACAATTGGATGTTGACCGGTAAAGCAGCAGCGCGTGATGCCTTTTCGTCGTTCGTCATCTTCTCCCCGTGTACCTGGGGTTTCGCTATTTCGGCGTAGCCGCTCTTCAATGAGATCGATGTTCGTTTCACGGCAGTCAGGACGCGTACTCTCCTTACAAAACGTTGTTGGATCTAGTGTCACTGCCACATGCATTTCTGCCTCAAGCGAGTGCTTGAGCTTGAAGTAGCCTTCAAACTCGTAATCTTGATCGTATTCTCCATCGACGATGATGAGGTTTTCGCATTGCCGACGCACCAGGGGATAAGCGGCGAGATTTTCTTGATGACCTCCATCGGAGAGATAGATTTCCGCACCGAAGCGGTCTCGGGTGTAGGATTCGGTGACGAAATATGCTGGCAGTGGCAACAATTTGGTTAGGAATCGTCGCAACGGGTGGCGCGTGTCGTTATAGTTGCGAATATACTGGCCGTAGTCTTGGTTGAACACGGTTAATAGAAAGCGCTTCGCAGATCCTGACACTCTCTGGCTGCTATCTGGTGCCGCGCCCGACGTGGCCACGATGTCATCGAGGTCAGCAAACTCGGGATGGTCTTCTGGACGGACATAGGTGAAGCCGTCGTTTCCAATTCGGAGCGGTGTAAATTCAAATACAGTATTCCGGAGCTTGGCATCAGAGTGGAAGTAGTTTTCATCAATGCGGGACGTCGTCGTGATAATAAAATACGGCAAGTGATACTTGGGAATAATTTCCTTACTGAGGTCCACTAACGTCCGAGTTTGACCTCGATGGAATGTGTCACGGATGTTTGATTCATAGATGTGATGGCCCAGGCTGGTATTCAGATGCGTACCCCAGATACCATTCAAAACGAAGTTGACTGCACTCATCGGCACGAGATCTATGCCAAAAGATGCAAGGTAAGCTGGTATCCCGAGAAAGTGGGCGTGCTCTCGGAGATAGCCTTGTGCATAGCCGTTGGGATCGAACGCTTCTTTATCATAGGCGTCGGCCTGGCCTGACGTCGGCGGTTGGGAGTAGTACCACGACAGCGCATAGGCACCGCCTGACGTGCCCGATAGGACATCCACATGCTTGAAGAGAGTTTCCTGAGGAGGGGCGTTTAGGACGGGTTTTTCGTGGAGACCTTGCATCACACCTATAGCAAACGCTGCTGAACGAATACCTCCACCGGAAAAGGAGACACAGACCTGGGGTCGTTGAGTCGTTGAGGAAGGACCATTCCGGTTATATTGCCATTCATTTTCGGCGTACCATTTCATTTCGGCTACATTTTCCTTGCCGAGCTTGCAAATTTCCGGATCGCTATTCTGAACGCAATCCGGCGTGTCAGTCGTAAACATGGTCCCTTTTACATGATGTGGCGCAGCGACACGCGGAACTTCGCATCCAAACAATGTGGCCGTCATCACGCATATGAACATTAAGATGGGACGCATTGAGTGACCTCTTAGTAAGCGAAAGTTGGCTCAGAAGTAGCGCTCCTACAGATCGCTAATCCCGACTCTAAACAGGACCATACGTAGTTAGGAGCGTGACAGCCGCAGGAATTATGCCAGCCCTTGTGCTTAGCAATTTATTCCTGAAAGGTCTGCAGCTAGAGCAGCTTGTTCTGATCGTCGGGTTGAGCTGTGGTATGGACGGCTATATCTGATGAGATAAGCTGATGGGTGCGATAGTCAGAGAATGGGCGTGATTCTTGTACGTAGCAGGTATATCTTTGTAATCAGACTTTCAGGCCATGTGTGGCTTTGGCATGGCATAGAAACAATACATATTATCAACCGGGTTTTTGGTCTTGATTGCTGAGCTATGGGATCACTCATTATCCCCAAGAATGGCAGTATCAGTATAGATACACTAGTATCCAATTGTATACGCTGTTCGGATTCAGATATTTCTGTAGTTGAGATCATATATCAAATTGAATCCTAGAATACGCGTTCCCAATTTGATCAATCTCACATCACAACAGGATCATTGAAACCTTGAAATAATGCTGCTTAATTTGAAATCCTCTCGGTGGCTGACTCTATTGCTGCTGTGCCTAATACTGACTAACTGTTCCTTTATTTCGAAGCCGGATACCTGCGAGTGTAGTCATTGCCTAGCGAAATCGAGCCTCAGCGGTGAGCTAAAGGAGCTAGTCTCCGGTACCGGTAAACTCGCAGAAGATGTGGCTGATGTTTGTGCGTGCAGGCCCTGGAACAGGAGCCTAATTAAAGTGGAACAAGGCCAAACCTATGTTTTCTCAATTTTGGAGGAGACAGAAGAATGGGTTGACGGCTCAGTAGCCTCTACACCGGAGACTGGATGGCTAAATCCTTTTCTCAGATTCGGCGGAGCGACAATTGCCTTCCTAAAACGTTCCGACAAAGCGAATTGGTATGCGTTAGTGGGAGCCTTGGACTCCTCTGATGCGGACAGTTTCGTGATATTTGAGCCAAACTGGACGTCTGGCGAAGAAAGAAACGGGTCATTGATTGCTTCTCGTCCTATAACAATGACAAGAGATGGAGAGCTTTACTTTTATGCAAATGACATGAACGGCCGCTATTTCAATAACAAGGGGGGCTTACGATTACATATTAGGCGCATCAAATAGGGCTTTGTCCTACGGAATAAATGTTCAGCAAACATCTTGAAGGTACCGCCTTTAGGCAGAGCGGGTCACGAGCCAGCTTACCGGGCTACGCTCCTCCTTGTTTATGAAAGGGTTTAGCGTGCGTTCAATGGCACATCTCTCCTCTCCTCCTCACCACAAGCGACTGCAATAAAACTATTTCACTTACGACGTTTATTACCGCTCTTCAAGATCATCTTTTAAGTGCCACACTTGGGCGCCTTGATCTTCCCCCGCTTTGGTGGACACCGGGTTACGCGACAGCGGCCCTTGCTTCGTACTCGGCTGGGGAGTGATAGCCGAGGGTCGAGTGGCGCCGCTGCCGATTATAGAACACCTCGATATACTC
>WBZQ01000139.1_pt1 | contig 68197 bp, 64 predicted proteins | sample 5204251 | NCBI WGS metagenome assembly WBZQ01 (sample SAMN12412402, study PRJNA552823) | activated sludge metagenome | isolation source: activated sludge from nitrification reactor of wastewater treatment plant... | place: USA: Virginia | collected 2017-09
CGGCCTTGCTTCCCCCACTTCGGACAAAATCCGCGACCCGTTGGCGCAAATCTGGTGAACATCTCATGCCCGCATGATCGCTAAAGTCCACTGCCTATGTCCATCAGTAATTGAGGGCTTGGCTATAGAATCAGCAACTCCAGAGGAGTCCGTCTCCCGAAAACATTACTTCAGGAAGCCCAGCTTGAAGGTGAAGTGGAGCTGCAGGCTGAACCGGGCCGAATTCTCATCTCAAAGCCGTCACAACCAAGAGCTGGCTGGGCCGATGCCGCCCGACGCATGCGGGAACAGGATGAAGACCGTCTCATTGATCAGTCAATACCAACTCGATTCGACACAGACGACTGGAAATGGCGGTAGTCCCAACTAGCCCTACCCGTGGCGACGTTTATCTCATTGAACTCGACCCCACCCGAGGAAGCGAGATCAGAAAGACACGACCCTGCCTCGTGATTTCCCCTGATGAGATCAATCAATATTTGCAGACAGTTATCGTGGCACCCATGACTACTGGAGGCAAAGTCTATCCCTGGCGTGTTCGCTGCCGCTTCCGCGAGCGAAGTTGGTTTATTGCAATAGACCAACTACGTACAATCGATGGCGAATGGCTGATCAGAAGGATTGGGCGAATCGCACCAGGTACCCTCACAACCGTTCTTACAGTCTTGCAGGAAATGTTCACACCCTAGGGAACTCATCGAGAATTTTCCCGCCACTTCCAGCAGCAGCTCATGACAGGACTGCACAGCGCGTGGAATGGTGGGAGCGGCCATGCGTCACCTCCTCGCTAAGGGCATATCGTCTTCCTGCTGACCCCCTTGGATACTCAGCCCGATGCCAAGGCCACTCGAGCGAAAACCGACCGGGTGGATGCGGCCTTCATTGCGCGGCGTATTGCCCAAGAGCACACGCGCTTGCGGCCCTACACGCCCCCGACAGCCAACCAACGCAGGCTGAATCGGCTGATTCGACGGCGGGCGACGATCCTCCGCGTCACGGCGCGCTCAAGCTGACGATGCGCCCTCTGGGCGGCTTCGCCGCTGACCTGAATGCCGTGGTAAGCAACCTGGATGCGGTGCTTGCCACGACTGAGGCGACCAGGGCCGCACTCGCGGCCGGGGCACCCCAACACCAGGAGGCCCAACAGCGCGTGCAAACCATTGGGGGAGTCGGGCCCTTGGTGGGCCTCAGCCTGACCACCACGCTGGAGCGTGTACCATTCCGTAAGGCAAATGCGTTCGGCGCCTTCATCGGGTTGGATCCGCGAGCACATGACTCGGGACCGAAAGCCGGGCACCGACGGCTATCCAAACGCGGCCCCGCCGAATCGCGTCGCTTGCTGTTTAACGCCGCGATGTCGGCCATCAAAACCACAGGCTGGAAACCACTCGATGAATCGTACCGCACGCACGGTTGGAGCACGACGGCCGCGTTGGTCATCCTCGCGCACAAAATCGCCCGAGCTGTAGGGTCGATTCACCATTACCGGACAACCTTTAATCCAGCCCGAATCACACAATGCTTGACGTGAACCATAGAAGCTCAGTACGAACGGAAAACCCTAATAGTTTCAATGATCGCCCCGTTCGTCCTGAGGCTCTCGAAGGATGAACGAAGGAAGTTTGCGCAGACTGCTAGTGGCGAGCGACTATGCCACCGTCTTCTTCAGCCAAAGTTCGATGCAATAGTCAGTTGCGACCAGGACTTGGATCAGCGCATCAGTCGAACTCTCCTGCGTATTGCCACTCTCGCTGAGGACGCATCCTCAGCTTGATTTTTCCGACTTCCGGGCATAGCCTTAGTCAAGAAACGTCTGCAAAAAGGAGGCATCCATGGCAAAGGCTAAAGCCGAGGCATTAGAGCTGATTAAGCAGTTGCCTGATGATGTGACCACCGGCGGGATTATTGAAGAGTTGTTCTTTAAGCAGCAAGTGGAAAGGGGTCTTCAAGACGTGCAGGAAGGGCGAGTTCTCACCCATCAAGAGTTGAAAGAAAGAATTGCCGGATGGCGCAAATCCGCTGGTCGCTGACTGCCAGTACAGATCTTCAGGAAATTGAAGACTTCATCGCCCGCGATTCTGTCTTTCATGCAGTAACCTTCGTCGATTGTATTGTTGAGTCTACCGCAACACTCCTCAAGACTCCTCACATCGGACGCGTCGTTCCCGAGTTCAATCGCCAAGACCTTCGGGAGGTTATTTTCAGGGGATACCGGATTGTGTATCTCGTGCAGAACGACGAGGTCCTCATTCTTCGCGTCGTACATGGCGTACGAAACCTACACGGACTTATCCAGCGAGAACCTTGGGATCTCGACAACTAACAGACCAACCTACCGGAGGAACAGTAGCTAGATTTTCGACTTCATGGTTGAGGACGATACTGAATCGGCAGGCTGACTATCTTCTTTATCTTCGGCAGGCTTCTCTTCTTCAGGCACATCAAACCACTGCACTAACATCTCATCCCACCAGGCTTCGGTCACGTCCTCTCCTGGATCAGTTCCCAGAAACGCGACATCCTCGTTCTTGATGCTAGCACCGACGAGCTGCGGTTGAAACTTGGCTCGATTGATGACTTCCTTTGTCGCGTAGCCGCCGATGATCCAGGAGTCCGGATCGGCCCTTCTGGATTTATACGCTTTGAGGTCATGCTTTAGGTACATGAAGATCTGCTGCTGGACCGGATCCGTCACGCCGGACTGCGGTAGGCTCAAGGTCTTCTCGATCCGTTTTCGCCAATGCCGATCATCGTAGCGCGACGTGATCAACTGCAGCATCTGTTTTCCGAGAACGGCATCAAGTGGCATGGCGTGTATTCGGACTCCGGGTTACTTGCGGCTATACAAGCCGGTGAGCGAGGCCTTGGCCAAAGTATTCTGATTAAGATAGAACCCGACCATGGCGGCGGAAGTTGCAGGCTTCAACGAAAACTGTTCCACCTTCAACGCGTAGATCGTGAAGATATAGCGATGAGGTTTGTGGCCTACAGGGGGACAGGGTCCCCCGTACCCCGGTTCGCCGAAATCCGTCATGCTTTGGACACTGCCTTGTGGCACACCGGGCCCACCAGGTCTTCCCGCATCCGCAGCCAATGCCGAAATGTCCTCAGGAATATTGAACATGACCCAATGCCACCATCCGCTACCAGTTGGTGCATCGGGGTCATACATGGTCACCGCAAAGCTCTTGGTCCCCTTCGGAGCGTTCGCCCAGCGCAACTCAGGAGACACATTGTTTCCGGTACAGCCGAATCCGTCGAAAACATGGTTCTGACTGATCGTGCTGGCTGGCTTAATGGTCGGACTTGTGAGGCGAAATTCCGCAGCCGTACTGATTCCGGGAATCAGCACGAGTGCCAACAGTGCGCTAGTCCATAGTGATCTCATCACGAGTTTCTTCTTCATCTCAAATATTTCCCCTTGGCGCGACGTTCCGGCATCCATACTCAACAAGAATTTAGCCGAGGTGTTGTTTAAAGAAGGCCTTGGTTCTCGCCCATGCGTCTCTAGCCGCTTCCGGCCGATACACGGATGGGTCCGTATCTCGGAAGAATGCATGGGGAGCCCCGGGATAAGTCTTGATCTCACCGGCCTTGTTGTATTTTTTCAAGGCCGCCGCTAGCCGCTGGACGTCCGCCTTCGTAATCCAACCGTCGTCTTCACCATAGAGGTACAGTACGGGGCAGGCCAGTTTCTGAATGGGTGTATCGGGATTCGGCACCTGACCATAGAACGGCACCGCGGCTTTGATTTCTGGACTCACACAGGGCAACATCAGCGCATACGAGCCGCCCATGCAAAAGCCGGTGATGCCGATCTTAGCCGCATCAACTTCTGGGACCGACTTGAGGTAGGCCACCGTGGCATTCAGATCAGTAAGACCGTCTTCCTGTTTCAGGGTGTTCATGAGTTTCCCGGCTTCACCGGCATCCGTGGGCAATGCATGCCCAAGACGTGAATAAAGGTCCGAAACAATCGCCACATAGCCTTCCGCGGCATAACGTCTTGCGATATCTTTTATGTGCTCCGTGAGTCCCCACCATTCTTGGACAATGAGAATAGCCGGACGCTTGTCCTTCGTCTGCGGGGCCGCCACAAAGGCCTTCATGCCCACATTTCCACTTTGATACTGAACGGTTGTCTCTCGAATCGATGCCACCATGAGCTACCTCTGCGCTTCCGCAAGTGCTGAGTTCTGAGTTAGTGACGAGTGATCGAGGAAAGAGAGAAATGAATACTCAGCACTTCATCAATTACCGGCCACCATCATTTCGGCAATCTTGACGGTCGGGCTGGCGATACGACCTCGGAATACCAGATCGCTTCCAACCACGTCGATGTCTTTCAACATGTGTTTCAAATTTCCCGCGATGGTAATTTCTTCAACCGGATAGGCCAGCTCGCCGTTCTCAATCCAGAACCCGCAGGCTCCGCGTGAGTAATCCCCCGTCACCATATTAATGCCGAACCCGATCAACTCCGTCACAAAGAGGCCTTCTTGAATGGAGCCAATGATCTCTTGCTGACTCTTCACTCCAGGGACCAGATAAAAATTGGTGGGACCAACGGAGGGACTCTCTCCCACACTCCGTGAGGCGTTGCCCGTCGACGGCAAACCCAACTTTTTCCCCGAATAGGTATCGAGCAAATAGCTCTTTAATACCCCTCGCTCGACGATGGTATTCTTGCGTGTCGCCAACCCTTCACCATCGAACGGACGTGACCCCAGGCCGCCGACCATACGGCCGTCGTCGTAGATGGTCATCAGGTCCGAAGCAATCGTCTGGCCTAGTTGATCCAGCAGAAATGAGGCGCGCTTGTAGAGTCCATAGCCGGAGACCGCGCTGCAGAGGTTTGCCAGAAGGCTCCCGGCTGTCTCTTGATCGAACACCACCGGCACACGTTTCGTCGCCACCTTGCGCGCACCCAATCGGCGAATCGCACGACGCGCCGCTTCCTGTCCGATCGATTCCGCAGATGCCAGTCGAGCAAACTTTCGTTGTACCTGATACCAGGCATCCCGCTGCATACCGCCTGTCGCAGACTCGGTTGCGATCGGAGACACAGACAGGGAAAAGTTCGAGCTTTTATACGACCCCACAAATCCATGACTATTGGCCAGCACGACTCGGCCCGATGAAGAATCGAACTCCGCACCTTCGGAATTCGTCACCCGTGAGTCTGTCGCGAACGCAGCAGCCTCTCCACGCTTGGCCCAATCGATCTGGGTATCCGTATCGAGCACCGTGTCATCATAGAGATCAAGGTCGGGCTGTTCAGTGGCCATGTGACCAGCATCCGGCAGTCCCGAGACATCGTCTTCGACAACGGCACCGGCCAAGGTACAAGTGTCGGCCACCAGCCGATCAAGAGAGGATCGTGAGAAATCGGACGTAGACGTTGTGGCAGACCGCTTCCCGATGAAGACGCGTAAGCCCAAACGCTTCTCTCTCGCCTTGGTCAGTCGGTCAACCGTCCCGACTCGTACCTGAACCGAAAAGGTCTCTCCGTCGGCAACGACAATATCCGCTTCGGTCGCCCCACAAGCCTTCGCCTGAGCCAACACATCGGCCGCCAGCTGAGCATAGCCGTTGGCACTATTTGAGGCAGTCATTTTTTCGAGCATCACACACTTCTTCCCAAAAATTATCCGTCAACCACATCCTGACCGATTGTGAGGAAGCGCAGCTGGCACGAGCAGACCGGTTATCGCTGTGTACCACCGACTGTAATTTCGTCCACCTTGATGGTCGGTAAGCCGACCCCGACCGGCACCGATTGGCCATCCTTCCCGCACGTCCCAATCCCGTTATCAAGCGTGAGATCGTGCCCCACCATTGATACTTTCGTCAGAATTTCCGGGCCATTGCCGATCAGCGTCGCCCCCTTCACCGGCTTGGTGATCTGGCCATCCTCAATGAGGTAGGCTTCGCTGGCGGAAAACACAAATTTCCCGTTCGTGATATCGACCTGTCCCCCACCAAACGAGACGGCATAGAGACCCTTCTTGACGGATCGAATGATGTCTTGCGGATCAGACTCCCCGGCCAGCATGAACGTATTCGTCATGCGTGGGAGCACCACGCTTTGATAATTCTCGCGTCGTCCGTTACCGGTGAGGGGAATCCCCATGAGGCGTGCATTGAGCTTGTCTGTGATATAGCCACGGAGGATACCCTTCTCGATAAGTGTCGTACAGCCGGTCGGTGTCCCTTCATCATCCATGTTCAGGGAGCCACGCCGAAAGGGAAGGGTGCCGTCATCCACGATCGTACAGACGTCGGACGCGACCCGTTTGCCGATCAGGCTGGAAAACGCGGAGGTCTTCTTTCGATTGAAGTCGGCTTCGAGCCCATGTCCGATCGCTTCGTGTAACAAGATCCCGGGCCACCCACCGGCCAACACGACCGGCATCACTCCGGCCGGCGCGTCAACGGCGGATAAATTGAGAATCGCTTCCCGCGCGGCTTCCCTGGCATAACTTAAATGACGATTCTCTTCGCGATAATAGGCAAAGGCAACCCGGCCACCGCCGCCGAAACTGCCAACCTGGCGATTATCCCGATCTTCAGCGATACACGTAATCTGCAGGCGTGACAACGGCTGGATATCACTGACGAGCGTCCCATCCGAAGTCGCCACCAGCACAACCTTATATTCTGTGTTAAATGAAGCCATCACGTTCTTGATCCGAGGATCATAGCGCCTGGCTTCAGCGTCGATTTCGTTCAGGAGCGCCACGCGCTCAGCTGTCGCCACCTCGGCCTTTGCCCTCTCGATCGGATAGAGATCACGGGTCGGTCGTCGCTGTGTGGGCACCGGAACCGTGGAATGGCCTTTGGGGGAGTTGGCGATATACCGAGCAGTGTCGGCGGCAATCTCAAGATCCCGCTTCGTCAACTCATCCGAATAGGCAAAACCCGTCTTTTCTCCTGCGGTGGCTCGAACCCCCACCCCCTGTGACACGCTCTTGGCCGCCCGTTTGACGATGCCTTCCTCCATCGAGACTGATTCGGACGTACGAGATTCGAAATAGAGATCCGCGTAATCAACATCTCGAACCTTCACCCGATCGAGCGCTTGCTGTGCTTCGATCTCCGTGACACCGAACGTCGTCAATTGAACCGGCTCCGGCATACAGGCCTCTTGCTCCTTCGTCAGAGTCGACTGGTAAGGGGAGAGTATAGCCCATTCGTTTCTGACCACGCAACGTAACAATCGGTGAAACCTCATATTTCCCAGGAGATCGTTTGACATTCCCGGTTCCCGTCAGTAGACTCTGCACACGATTCTACCTGCTGATGACGATCATCACACGCTTGCTCAGGACATTATGACTCGCAGTCCTACCGGAGACCTCGACCACCCGTCTGAAAGCGAATTGAGCGCCAAGTTGGAGGCTGACCTGCTCCCCAAGCACGTGGCCGTCATCATGGATGGTAATGGGCGCTGGGCGGAACTACGCGGCCTCCCTCGCATTGCCGGCCATCGTGAAGGCATCAACTCCGTCCGAGAGATGATCACGCTCTGCCTGGAGCTCGGCATTCATGCCCTGACCATCTACGCCTTTTCCCAGGAGAACTGGAATCGTCCGACTCAAGAAATCAGCGCCTTGATGGGACTCTTGGAACATTACCTCTCCACAGAACGGGCAAGTCTCATTGAGCAAGGCGTCCGCTTTCGCGCCGTCGGGCGCCACGAGCTGCTTCCACCTTCCGCGCAACACTGGGTTCGCACAACCGAGAAAGAAACGGCCCATCTCGAGAAGTTAGTCCTGACCGTCGCGCTCAGCTATGGAGGGCGCGCAGAAATCGTCGAAGCAGTGAAGGCGTTGGTGAGGGACGTGCAAGCTGGGACCATTCAGGCCGAGCAGATCGATGAACCCACGGTCCAGCGGCACCTCTCAACCCATCCACTCCCCGACCCGGATCTCCTGATCCGGACAAGCGGAGAAGCCAGGATCAGCAATTTTCTCTTATGGCAGCTGGCGTACACCGAGCTCTGCTTTACCCCGACTCTGTGGCCGGATTTTCGGCGACGAGAGTTCCTCCTCGCGCTGATCGAATATCAACGCCGGGAACGTCGATTTGGCAGAGTGCTCAGTACCGTACCATCATAAATAAATCCTTGTGGGATATCCGCTCGCTCCAGACGCTATCCTCCATCATTCGAGATCTGTGACCACTTCACCTGCACCTACGCGACACTTTGATCTCCGGCGGCTCTATACCGCCGTAGCACTGATTCCTACCGTCTACCTCATCATCGTCCACCTTGCGCCATGGGCCCTCACGCTCCTCCTGATCGCCGTCGGGTCGATTGCCCTGCTCGAACTGTATCGCCTCAGCTTCCAATCGCGGTTGAATTACCTTCTCGTCGGCATCGGATTGGCTCTCTTTGTTCTGACCGTCGCCCGTTCACACCTGTCGGTTCCCCTTCCAGAACTGCTGCTCGGTGGTGCATTCGCATTGGTTCTCACCGTGCTGGTTGTCGGCACCTCGTCGGCGTACCGATGGAAGGACCCGCTCCTCGCCCTGTTTGGCGTGCTCTACGTGGGCATCCCCTTGAGTACGGTCGTATCAGTTCGCAGCCTACCCTCAGGAGCATTCCTCGCCTTGTTCCTAGCGGTCGTCACCTGGGCATCAGACTCCGCCGCCTACTATGCCGGCACCTTGTGGGGGAAGCATCCACTCATGCCTTCCATCAGTCCGAAGAAGTCCTATGAGGGACTACTTGGGGGCCTTATTGGAGCCATTGCAGCTGCACTCTTGGCACAACTGTGGTTCGCCTCAGTGCTTTCATGGACCGACGCCGTCGCACTCGGCATCCTCCTGACCCTCACAGGCCTGGTCGGAGACCTGTTTGAATCGGCGATTAAACGCCGAGCAGGCGTCAAGGACTCCGGAGGAATTCTCCCGGGGCACGGCGGAATGCTCGATCGGCTCGATAGTCTCTTGTTCACAGCTCCCACTTTTTACTACTATGTCGCGTACGTTCGAGGCTTGTTGCCGACTCTATAGCCCTCTACTCAGAGATGGAGAGGAGATGACATGAAGTCAATTATCATCCTGGGATCGACCGGATCGATCGGCACCAGTACCTTGGACATCGTGCAACGGTTTCCCGATGAATTCCGAGTGGTCGGATTGACCGCCGGCAATAACATAGGAAAGTTAGAAGAACAGATTCACCAGTTCAAACCCAAGGCAGTCGCCGTCTCGACCGAATCCTCCGCCGCGATCCTCCGAGCCCGATGCGCCTCTCTTCCCGTGGAGATTCTCTCCGGTGAAGAAGGGATCGCCTCCGTCGCCTCTGGACTCGATGCTGAATTGGTGATTTCCGCCATCGTCGGCGCCGCCGGCCTCCTCCCGACTCTCTCCGCCATCCGCAGTGGAAAGCACATTGCCCTGGCGAATAAAGAACCGATGGTCATGGCCGGGAAGTTGATGCAGGAAGAGGCCAGAAAATACGGGGTCAGGATTTTCCCCGTCGACAGCGAACATAGCGCCATTTTCCAGTCGCTGGAAGGCCACCGGATTGAAGACGTCCGGCGATTGATTCTGACAGCCTCGGGAGGCGCGCTCTGGACTCTCTCCCAAGAGGACCTCCAGCATGTCACGCCAGAACGGGCCCTGCAGCATCCGAACTGGAAGATGGGTGCCAAGATCACGATCGATTCCGCGACACTGATGAATAAGGGCTTGGAGGTCGTCGAGGCCCGCTGGCTATTTGATATTCCTGAGTCCCGCATCGATGTCATGGTGCATCGCGAAAGCATTATTCACTCTCTGGTTGAGTATCACGACCGTTCAATGATCGCGCAGTTGGGGCTCCCGGACATGCGGACTCCCATTTCGTATGCCATGCGATATCCCGGCCGGATGGCTCTCGACCTGCCGTCCTTGGACCTGACGGAGATCGGACGGCTCTCCTTCTGTAAGCCCGATCATGACCGCTTTCCTTGTCTTAATCTTGGATACGAGTCACTTCGAGTCGGAGGGAGCATGCCAGCCGTGATGAATGCAGCCAACGAAATCGCCGTTGACGCCTTCCTACACCACGGCCTTCGGTTTATCGAAATTGCATCGGTGATCCGCAGTACTATGGACGCGCATACCCAACAGGCCATTACGTCCCTCGATGATGCCTTGGAAGCAGATCGCTGGGCCCGCGAAAAGGCAGAATCGTTGGTGCACGCGTTGCCTCGCTCATGATCGTTTGCATTTCACGCCGCGAATGTTAGAGTAGAAGACTGAACCGAGACAGGGAGTTTCCATGACGTCTGTACTTTCTTGGTCGCCTGATACCTTGTGGTTGCTGCTCCAGAAGGCCTGGTGGTTTCTTGTGGTCTTGGGCGTCCTCGTCGCCTTCCATGAACTTGGCCATTTTCTGGCCGCACGCTGGGTAGGAGTCAAAGTCCTTAAGTTTTCCATCGGCTTCGGTCCGAAACTTTTCGGCAGACAGGTAGGCGAAACCGAGTACCTCGTTTCTGCCGTCCCGCTCGGCGGCTATGTCAAATTATTTGGAGAGGACGAAACAGAGGCCACAACCCCTGACGACCGTCGCCGATCATTCGCTCATCAAGGTCTCTGGGGGAAGGTGCTGATCGTCGCAGCTGGTCCTGGGTTTAACTTCATTCTTGCTTATTTGATCTTTGCTGGGTGGCTGTCAACCGGTACGCCTCTGTTTGTCCCGACCTTCCGTGACCTCAGCGCCGACATTGAAGCGTTGGTTCCCGATTCACCCGCAGCCAAAGCAGGAATGGAAGTGGGCGACCGAGTCGTCAAGGTCAACGGGAAGGATATTTCGACGAAGACCGAGCTTTTGGATCTCGTCGTCAAGAGCAAGGGACAACCCATTGCACTCGAAGTTCGCCGAGAGGGACAACTGAAAACCATCACCGCCACCCCCATTACAATCGCCGGGGACGGCACGCACAATGACGAACCGCTCTACACCATCGGTGTCGAAGAAACACCGCCGCTGGTTACCTCGGTGATGCATGGATCACCTGCCGCAGCGGCCGGAATCCAGCCGGGGGATCGAGTCGTCGCGATCGAGGGGCACACCATCTACACGTGGGCACAAATGACGACGCAGGTGAGAGAACACCCGCTCAAGCCACTCACATTTGAAGTACTTCGGGAAGCAACCAGGACGACGTTGACCGTCACGCCGACCAGTGAAAAGGTGACCGTCAACGGGCAGGCACTCGAGGTTGGAAAGATTGGCATTTCAGGTCCTGGACGGTCGCTGATGCACTCGAATAACCCCGCAGAGGCCGTCTACCACGGATTGGAAGCCACCTGGGGATGGACCGAACTGACCGCAGTTGGTCTCTACAAAATGATCGTCGGCGACATCTCGAGTAAGAATATCGGCGGACCGTTGACGATCGCCAATATTTCTGGGGAAGCCGCATCTCAAGGTGCCTCCAGCGTCGTTTTCCTGATCGCCATCCTCAGCATCAACCTCGGGGTGCTCAACCTGCTCCCCATTCCCATCCTCGACGGCGGGCACTTGCTCTTTTTCTTGATTGAGGGCATCCTGCGCAAGCCGCTCGGCGAACGGCAACGAGAGGTCGCCCAGCAGGTCGGATTGGTACTCTTAGTCGGAGTCATGATCTTCGCCTTCTGGAATGACTTGGAACGGATCTTCGCCCGCTAGGCGGAATACTGAAATCTTCCACTGGTCAACTCATACCCAAATAGTTACAACGCCATGAAGACGTCTCAATTACTGATCCCCACCTTGCGGGACGATCCCGGTGAAGCGGAAACCGTCAGCCATCGGCTGATGTTGCGCGCCGGCATGATTCGGAAGGTGGCGGCAGGCATCTATACCTATCTTCCACTCGGTCTGCGCGTGATCCGAAAAATTGAACAGATCATCCGGGAGGAAATGAACCGCGCGGGCGCACAAGAACTCCTGATGCCGATCGCATCTCCAGCTGAGCTCTGGAAAGAGACGGCTCGTTGGGACTACTACGGCAAGGAACTCCTCCGTTTCAAAGACCGTCATGAACGAGATTTTTGCCTGGGCCCCACGCATGAAGAGGTCATTACCGATCTCTTCAGACGGGAAGTCCGCTCCTATCGCCAACTTCCACTGAACTTGTATCAAATTCAAACAAAGTTTCGAGATGAGATCCGTCCCCGCTTTGGGCTCATGCGAGGTCGTGAATTCATCATGAAGGACGCCTATAGCTTTGACATCGATGAACAGGGCGCCAAGGCCAGTTACCAAAAAATGTACGACGCCTACACCCGGATCTTCACGCGATGCGGGCTGAGCTTCCGGGCGGTCGAAGCCGATACAGGTCTGATCGGCGGGGATATCTCACACGAGTTCATGGTGTTGGCGGAAACCGGCGAAGCCACCGTGGCGTACAGCAACCAAGGCTCGTACGCCGCCAATCTTGAGCGAGCCGAAGTGCTCCCTCCTTCCGAGGTTGATACGTCTCCCCTTCGCCCCATGACGTCCATTGCGACATCGCAGCGTCGAACGGTAGACGAAGTCACGACCTTTCTCAAGATTACCCCGCGCCAACTAGTCAAAACTCTTTTCTATCGGGCTGGAACCGACACCATTGCCGTGTTGATCCGAGGAGATCACGAGGTGAACGAGGTCAAATTGGCTCGGCTCCTCCAAGTCACCGATGTGGTGCTGGCTGATCCGGAAGCGGTCCAACGTGTGACGGGAGCACCTCTAGGATTTGCGGGGCCGGTCGGGCTTCAGCAGGTGCGAGTCTTGGCGGATCACGCCATCAAGGGAATGAGAAACGTCGTCATTGGAGCCAACAAAGCCGATACCCACTATCAGGATGCCAATCTCGATCGCGACTTTACCGTCGAACAATTTGCCGACCTTCGTAACGCGCAGCCCGGTGATCCTTCTCCTCGGGGAACCGGTGTGTTGACGCTGGCAAAAGGGATCGAGGTTGGTCAGGTCTTTTTGCTTGGTACGAAGTACAGCAGTAAGATGACTGCCACTGTCCTTGATGACCAGGGGAAGGAACGTCTGGCCATCATGGGTTGCTACGGCATTGGTGTTGGACGAACTGCGGCGGCGGCGATCGAGCAGAATCATGATGAGAAAGGCATCATCTGGCCCTATCCCATCGCACCAATCCATGTACATCTCTTGACCCTCAGCCAATCGGAGCGGACGATCGATGTAGCCTCTCGCCTTTATACCGACCTGATGAGCGCAGGTTTTGAAGTGTTATGGGACGATCGAGCCGATCGAGCTGGTGTTAAATTCAACGATGCCGACCTGATTGGCGCACCCTTCCAACTCATCGTCGGCGACAAGGGCCTGGCAGATGGTATCGTTGAAACGAAGATACGAAGAAGCGGAGTCAAGTCCAGAGTTGCACCAGGGGAGCTCATCGCCTATCTGAAAGCGCGTTCCCTCGAAACTGATCCCTCCGCACTGTAAGCGGTCCATATTTCCTCCGGTCACACTGCGTGCACAGACCGAACCTCGGCGACAGAAATCGCCTTTTCCTTGCCTTCTCGTCTTGTTCGTCTAGACTGAGCCTATACAGACAACAGCAGGTAAAGAAACGAGGAGGCACCTTGCCTTCGACTTTCCCTACGTTGAGTTTCCAATGAACATGAGGGCGGAGCGGTTGACTTTGGGAGTGTCACGCGACTGCCGAACGATGTGACCACGTCATGACCAAGCACCAGTTCATCCAGCGCGGAACCAGACTCCTTCACGTCCAGTTCTCGACCACCTCGGTCGGATGCACACGACATCGATGATGCCGAATGTCCAGGACCTCCAACACAAGGTCGATCATGCGGAGCATCTGAAGCGCATTACGGCACAGATTCACGCGGCCAGTCACCTCGATCACATCCTCCTTGACCTTCATAAGGACATCCTCAGCGTCTTCGACGCTCAAGATCTGACGCTCTTTGCCTTCGATTCAGAGAAGAAGGAAATCTTCTCAAAGGTTCCTCACATCGACGGAGCAGAAGAAGTCCGTATTCCCATTACCGAGCAAAGCTTAGCCGGTTTCTGTGCGAAGTACCTTCGCCCCGTCAATATCACCGATGCGTACAACCTTGCGGAACTGCGAGCGATCCACCCCGCATTGCTCCACGACACGTCCTACGACAAACGCACCGGCTTCAAGACCAAGCAAGTCCTGACCTACCCGGTCGTGGCTGATAATAAATACCTCATGGGCGTGCTCCAACTGCTCAATAAGAAGAGTGGGAGTCGGTTTACACGAAAGGACGAAGAAGCGGTCGACGAAATCGCCAAGGCCCTGGGCATCGCCTTTTTCAACCTCAAGAAAACATCCAAGAAGAATCCCACGAAGTTCGATCTTTTGATCGGCAGCAACCGAATCACACAGAATGAGTTGGAGCAGGCGCTCGCCGAGTCCCGGAAGGGCACAAATGATCTGGAAACCATTCTGCTCGAAAAGCATAAAGTCCAAAAACTTGACCTCGGCAAATCCCTTGCCCAGTTCTATAAGTGTCCCTACATTGAATACAGCGAGCGAACCATTGTCGATGTCGAGCTGTTGAAAAACCTCAATGTCGACTATCTCAAGAAGAACCACTGGATGCCGCTGAAGCGGGACCGCACCGCCATCGAAATCCTGACTGATGATCCCGGTGATCTGGACCGCGTCCAAGATATCAAACGCACCTTCCCGGGCCTCAATATTCGGTTCGCCGTCAGCCTCCGCCGGGACATAGCTCAGTTTCTGACATCCGCAACCGGGCAGAGTGACACTGGAGGGCGGAAACTTGATGAAAATGTGGTCGACATTCTCGGCGAACTGGTCACCGAGGCCCAGGCCGAGGCCCTTGAGGAATCCTCCGCCGCCGGGCTCGACGAAAACGACAGCGCCATCGTCCGCTTGGCCAACCAGATCATTGCCGATGCGTACCGTCAAAACGCGTCGGATATTCACATCGAACCATATGGAGAAAAGCGAGAGACCCTGGTCAGATTCCGAGTCGACGGGGATTGTTTCGAATACATGAAGATTCCACAGAGTTACCGCCGTGCCATCGTCTCCCGACTCAAAATCATGGCCAGTCTGGACATCGCCGAGCGTCGCAAACCTCAAGATGGGAAGATTAAATTCAAGCTTTCCGAATCAAAAGAAATTGAACTTCGCGTCGCCACACTGCCCACCGCCGGCTATAACGAAGATGTGGTGATGCGTATCCTTGCGGCGAGCGAGCCTCTACCGCTCGACAAAATGGGGTTCTCGGATCGGAACCTGAAGGTCCTCAAGGAGATTTCCGAAAAACCGTACGGCATCATTTTGTGCGTGGGGCCCACCGGGTCCGGAAAGACCACCACCCTCCACTCTGTGCTTGGGAATATCAACACCCCGGACATCAAGATTTGGACGGCGGAGGACCCGGTCGAAATCACCCAATACGGCCTACGCCAAGTCCAAGTACAGCCGAAGATCGGCTTCACCTTCGCGACTGCCATGCGAGCATTTCTCCGTGCCGACCCCGACGTCATCATGGTGGGAGAAATGCGCGATAAGGAAACGGCCGATACCGGCATCGAAGCGTCTCTCACCGGCCATCTCGTCTTGAGCACCTTGCATACTAACAGTGCGGTGGAAACCATCACCCGCTTGCTGGATATGGGCTGTGACCCTTTCAGCTTCGCCGATGCAATGTTAGGTGTCTTGGCACAGCGGTTGGCTCGTAGGGTCTGTAAGGACTGCAAGGAACAATATGTTGGAACGAAAGAAGAGTACGAGGAGCTCCGACAGGGGTACGGGGCAGACTACTGGGATCAGCTCGGCATCAAGCAAGACAATACCTTCAGGCTGGCTCGCGGAAAGGGCTGTGAAATCTGTAATCGATCCGGCTTCAAAGGACGCGTGGCATTACACGAACTGCTCCTCGGTACGGACCGCATGAAACGTATGGTGCAACAAAAGTCGCGCACCGAAGACATGTTGAAGGCCGCGATCGAGGATGGCATGACCACACTCGTCCAAGACGGGATCCACAAAGTCTTGCAGGGGCACACCACATACAAGGAAGTGAAAGCCGTCGCCATCAAGTAGAATTCCATCGGCCGGTTGGTCCGTCACAGATATCAACTCTTTCCGTTTGCACTCACAACCCGATACAATAGGTCCATTCTTACGGAGGTGCCCCTACCATGCGAGCATCCATATTTCTTCTTGCCGCACTCCTGTTGCTCGGCGGGTGCGAATCTGCGGATCGAGTGCTCACCAATACTGAACGAATACTCGGCAGTCGTACTGGACGGACCGTCCTCGACGTGGCCACGGGTAAGGACCCAAAGCAGATCCTGAAAGAGCGTGTCGATGCCTACCAGCGCGACCCCGAGGCCGTCATCAGAGATTTGCGGACGGTTCAGCGTGATTTCAACACGATCATGACCGCCCTGACAGGCAAGGTCCGACAGACCTGGGGTGAGAAAGAAGTCAAGGTTCCGGAACAGAAGAAATACGTCAAATATACCCAGAACTATATGAGCCGGACCATCGTGGATTTCGACAACGGAACAATCCTGGTAGAAACACTGGACGACAAGGCTCCGAAGGAGAGTTTGAAGAACGCGATCGTCACAACCTTGCTCACACCAGACGATCCGCGCTCCGTCGATCTATTTTCCGACAAGCCAGTCACCCTGACCAGTGACCATGCTCCTTATTTACTTGGACTGGTGCTGGATCAGGAGGGACAGCCGATTCGCACCCCAGCTCAGGCGGAAGCCTTTGCGACATCCACTCTCGAGAGCGCCAAGGGAAGGTCAGTGGACCAAAACGGTGTCACAAAACAAGCGCTGATTGCCGAAATCAAAATGGTGGCGAACTTCACGAATAAACAAGCGGACAAATATCGAGCAACCGTGACCAGATTTGCGGAGCAATTCAAGATCAGCCCAAGTCTCATTTTTGCCGTCATACGAACGGAAAGCAATTTCAACCCGTTTGCCGTGAGTTCCGCCCCTGCCTTCGGTCTGATGCAGCTGGTTCCAACCAGTGGAGGCCGAGATGCGTACCGAAAAGCAAAGGGGAAAGATACGATTCCCTCGCGCGAGTACCTGTTCGACCCAGAAAACAACATCGAGCTCGGCAGCGCCTATCTCAACGTGCTGTCGTACAATCTGCTCGAGCAGGTCGATAATGAGGTCTCACGAGAATATTGTGTCATCTCGGCGTATAACACCGGAACGGGAAATGTCTTCAAGGCGTTTGCTGGCAACTCCACATCTGCCATCAATCAAATCAACGGGCTTGAGCCTCCGGCCGTCTACGACCGGTTGCGCGCCAATCTCCCATATCAGGAGACCAGAGATTATCTGGTGAAAGTTGTGGGATTTCGCAAGCAATTTGTCTCGCTGGCAGATGGCCCTGGGCGGTGATTCCTCAGCAGCGGTCAACGCGCTCAGTCATCACACTCGACCGCCGGAGTCTCAGGCGGTCAATCTGGCCCCAGGCTTCGACTGATGGATCATGAAGGCCTGAAGGTGTTGATTGTCGTGAGGGGACAACCCCTCAAACTCTACTCCATAAATCTGCTCCTTGCCCCATCGCACAGTCGCGGTTTCGATGACCATCGACGCTGACTGATTCGGCAATCGCAACTGCATAGCAATACGGTCGCCGGGCGTAATGACCGCCTCTGTCATGACCCTCACCCCTTTTTCCGACACATCATAGATGATCCCTAGCCCTTGTTCGACCACTCCCTTTTTCAGGCGCCCCACGCGCGCAAACGAACAAGGAAACGGAGCCGACACGCGGACACGAGGATATCGTCGCAACTGAGGCACACTTCGACCACTGTTTGAAGTGAAGTCTGAATCATCCATGATCATTTACTCCTCCTCCCCTGTCGCATTCATGTACTCAGCCAACCGCCGTGACACCGTCTCGGACACTCTCGTGAATGCAAGCCCATGAAATTGCTGATACCTCCAGCACACGATGGCCACTGCCACTTCTGCCGGGGGAGCGCTCTTGGTTAATCGAAGCGTGAGGGATACCTGGTCACCAGGCTCAATCCGAGCGTCCGTGCTTAAGCACAACCCGCCGGTCGACAGATCATGAACCAGGCCGACATCATGCACGGACTTTCGAAACCACCAACCAGTGCCGATGGAGGAAAGAGAACAGGTGAAGGGTGTCAGAATCCGAACCCGAGGATATTGTCGAGGTGTACTTCGTGTCACACCAGCCGGTTGAATCGTCTGCATCATCCACCTCGTGAGAAATACTCTATCTCACGAGGTGGATTCTGCGAACTATTTTTCAACTTTACGGACGTGGTGCTGTCGTCGTCCCATGCGCCGAAGGTCTGGAGTGAGGCCTTCTCCGTCTGCGGAAAGACCGTGGTTGATCCTGTCGTTCTTCGCTCACAGCGGGACGCCCATTCCGATGAATGTCCTGATGCTCGCGCGGACTCGCATGTGCGGGAGCCCTACCTCCTGGCGCGACCGGAACGGTTAGTCCCAATAGACGCTCGATCGCACGCAGTTGTTGCGCATCCTCGCTGGTCACAAAACTGGTGGCACGACCGGTCGTTTTCATCCGAGCCGTACGGCCGATCCGGTGCACGTAGTCTTCTGGAACATTCGGTAAGTCGAAATTGATCACATGACCGATATTGGCAACATCAATCCCACGAGCCGCAATATCCGTTGCCACCAACACCCGGAAGGCCCCCCGTCGAAAACCTTCCAGTGCAGCGCGCCGTTGTGACAGACTCCGGTCGCCGTGCAACACCGCTACTCGATGACCCGCACGATCCAGCATACGCCCCACTCGATCGGCACGGTGCTTCGTTCTTGTAAAGACTAGCGCGGTATCTTTGTCGGCCCCCAAAAGCGACAAGAGAAGATCAGGTTTGTCGGCATGCGAGGTATGATGCACCTCCTGAGTCACTCCGTCGGCAGTCGTGGCTGATGGTGCCACCATGACGCGGACAGGGTTGTTGACGCTGGCTTGAACTAACCGGGCAAGATCCGCCGGGAGCGTGGCCGAAAAGAGCAAGGTCTGCCGCTCCTCCGGCAAGGCATCAAGGATCTGATTGATTTGAGGCGCAAAGCCCATATCCAACATCCGATCTGCCTCATCCAAGACCAACATCGTAATGGATGACAACAAGATCGTGCCGTTCCACATATGATCAAGAAGTCGACCAGGTGTCGCCACCAGAATGTCTGGTCGCTGCCGCAAACCTCGCACTTGGGCTTGCATATCTGCGCCTCCCACGATGACGGTCGCAGAGATACGCCGACTCCGTCCAAGCTTCTCAATCGTGGTCAGGGTCTGCAAGGCCAGCTCACGCGTAGGCGCGAGAATCAACGCCTTCGGCTGCCCTTTCGGTAAGGTGGACAGTCGTTCAATCATCGGAATCACAAACGCTGCCGTTTTGCCCGTACCGGTCTGGGCGCATCCGATCACATCCCGACCTTCCAGAGCGGGAGGGATGGCTTGTTCTTGAATGGGAGTTGGCGAAGTAAACTTGGCATCAGCCAAGTCGCGTAAAAGAGCCTCAGATAAACCGAGGGCGTGAAAATTGCGTGAAGCAGACGTATCCACTAAACTATCCTTTCAGTTTGATCGCATTATGACGGGATCAGAGAACCGAGGGGAGAAACAACCGGGCGGGTGCCGCTCCAAACTGGACCTGGTCGCGATGCGATCGCGAAGTCCGTTATGGTTGAAGCATTTCTCTCGCCGGACTAGCGCGAGAGAAACGTGGCATTACCATACAGTATGCCGCTCACCACGTCAACCGGTTCCTCTATTGATGCAGTTCTGCGCGATAGTCTGCAATATTAATATCTAACGCTTGCCTGTCTGAATGAAGCTCCCCCCAGCAAGCTGCGGGGTATCACAAAACTAAAACATGCGGAGCTGTCGGAGCTCCTCGCGCGGTTGCCCTTGTCGCTGGACGTACCGTCCTACCGTTTGCCAGTTCGCACGTTCGCCCACCGTCGCCACATACGTACCCATCTGTCAAAAACTCCCCACAGCACCCGCTTGACCACGGGCTTTCGCCGAAAGATCTGTCGCGCAACATCCTCTAGCCCGAGCAACGCTGCGATACATTGCGAGACTGATTAACCTCCTCGTCTTTACCTCTTTTGACTCGTACGATCAGTAGAAGTCTTCATTCATACTGGCAATCGCCGTGCGGACATAGAAGGAATGCCTATGAGTAAGCATGTTTTGTATGTCGGCGGGTTTCGCCAGAATACTTCCGACGATCGGCTCCGCAACCTCCTGTGGGCCTATGGCGCCGTGTCACATGTCCATGTCGTAAGACCTAAATATCCTGGAAAGTCAGCCGGTTATGGATTTGTGCAAATGGACTCAAGCGAGCAAGCCTGGAACGCAGACATCGCCTTAGAAGGCACAATACGTTACTCAGAAGACAGTAACTTGAACAACAAAGTGATGCGAAAAGGCTTTGTTTTATGGCACTGCGCACGCATAGGCGTTGTCTTACTTACCTCCTTCTGAGTAAGGAGGTTGTTTACGATTTTACATCGCACCCTATGCTTCGATCCGATCCTGAGTTGAGACTGATCCGCCGGACACTTCACGGCTGACTCTGATCAAATGAGATCCGCTGATGATCTTGAGGTTGGCTGCTGGATCCGAGAACCCACAATTAGTGCATTTTTCTACAAATCTCGACGGTCGCTTCAACTTGACCATCTCTTGGACTGACCATCAAGAGCATCCCCTTCTGCTCCGTAGCTCTCTTAAACAGAGTGGCATAGCCCTCATCGTATTGGCGCGCCTCGAGCGTGGTCTCGCCGCTTTTGCGATCGTATGCACTTTCAAGGACAAATGCATCAACGGTCTGCGTACGATTCGCGCGAGGTATGCTCGTGACCCGCCAGAAGCGATTCTCCGGATCGAGCATCCCCTTCGAGGTATCAAGTCTGGCATTGGAGCACAACCTCACACCTTTTGACACCTCTACATATTCGCCTCTATCGATAAATTGTCCGAAACCTGACAGAGGAAACCCAAGGACAATTGCAAAAGCGAGTGCGTACATAAACATGTGATCTCCCTTCGCCGAAATCGTCAAAAGCCATCTTCCCGCATAGCCAGCTCGTTCGTGTGGCTAACCTCGATATCAAGATCCGAGATGGCGCTTTTGCCCACCGCTGACGATCCCACCTGCTCCTGAGAAACCAGCATCAATTGAGCATGTGAGTCTCCTCTCATTTCACCATTTCTTGATGATGATTGAAGAACTACTCGTCGTACAAGCGAAGACCGTGCAAGGCAATCCATCGAGAATTCCGGTGGTTGAAAGACACGAGCGCCATAAGCCGAGAAAACGTAGAATGAAACGCCCGATGCTGATGACGCTGACGAATGAATATCGCCACGAGGGCGAATCACGATCCCTCCGGGTTGATCATCCCAACACGACACGAATGTGGTGTTCACCGTCCTTGACGAGGGGAATGTTCTCGCGGTCGGTTATTGGCTTGCCGTCAAGTTCCGTCAGTGTCACACCGCGACTCACATGGCCAGGATTGTCCACCGTAATGTCGTAGATGGCCGCATGATACCGGAAACGGATCGAGTACCTCGGCCAGTGACATGGAACACAGGGATCCAGGAGGAGCGTGGCGCCGCGCAAGCGGAAACCGAGCATCCATTCCAGACCAGCCCGGTAGAGCCAACCAGCTGCCCCGCTGTACCAAGTCCATCCTCCCCGTCCGACATGCGGCGGCTCGGCATACACATCGCCGGCGATGACGTAGGGCTCGACTTTGTAACGCTGGACGCTCGCTCGCGATGAGATCCGATAAACAGGGTTCAACATGCGGAACAACTCGCCAGCCTTGTCCCCCTCACCCAACGCCGCGAACGCCAGTACGCTCCAAACCGCCGCGTGAGTATATTGACCACCGTTTTCTCGTACGCCAGGAACATAGCCTTTGATATAGCCAGGATCCCTCGACATGTGATCAAAGGGTGGTATCAGCAGACGGATAAGTCCATCGCGCCGGTTGACGAGATGCCGCTCCACTGCGGCCATGGCACGTGCCCCACGGTCCGGATCTGCCGCGCCGCTGATCACACCCCAGGACTGGGCGATCGAATCGATACGGCATTCTTCCTCTGCAGCGGAACCGAGCGGCGTCCCATCATCGAAGTACCCGCGGCGATACCATTCTCCGTCCCACCCGTCTCGCTCGATCGCGGCCTTCAACGCACTCACATGGAGCCGCCAGGTTTCAGCACGTGCGCGCTCACCGCGCCGAGCCGCCAGCTTCGCGAACTCCCAGAGCACGGCATGCAGAAACCAACCGAGCCAGACACTTTCTCCCTTGCCTTGCTGGCCTACACGGTTCATCCCGTCATTCCAATCTCCCGTACCCATGAGCGGAAGGCCATGACTGCCAATGAGAAGACTGCGGTCCAACGCACGCGCGCAGTGTTCAAAGAGAGTGGCATGCGTCTGGGATACATGTGGTTCAAAATAGGATTCCTGTTGCCCCTCGGCTAACACCGGGCCTTCCAGGAAAGGCACCATTTCGTCTAGCACGCTCATGTCGCCCGTCACTTCCAGAAACTGGATCACCGCATACGGCAACCAGAGCAGATCATCGGAAATGCGGGTCCGCACACCGCGTCCAGATGGAGGATGCCACCAATGTTGAACGTCCCCTTCGGCAAACTGCCGTGCAGCAGCCCGAAGCAGATGCTCACGCGTGACATCGCGCGCGGCCACACTCAGGGCCATGACATCTTGAAGTTGATCGCGAAACCCATAGGCCCCACTCAACTGATAGAACGCCGCACGTGCCCACACACGGCACACCAGCGTCTGATAGAGCGCCCAGCGATTCAACAGGATATCCATGGTGTGCTCCGGCGTCTGAACCTGGACAACACCCAACAGGTCGTCCCACCGACGAGTAACCTCACCCAAAAGCGCGTCCACGTCTGCCCCCCGATAGCGGTTCAGTAGCAAACGAGCTTGCGCGCTCTCCGCTGTCTGTCCAAAGAGCCAGATGACTTCAGCACATTCGCCGGCCTCCAACTCGATCGACCGTTGAAGGGCCCCACAAGGGTCAAGACCCGCTCCGACATTCCCGGATAATGCATCTCCCATTTCCAGCGCCAGAGGGCGCTCAACGGTTCCATTACGGCCCAGAAATTCCGTGCGATCACCGGTCCACGAGGTCTGTGTTCCGGCAAGATCGGTAAATGCGATGCGCCCAGCAAACTCGCCGCCCAACATACTGCGCGCACACAGCGCTCCAGTCACCGGATCGCTCTCCGTGAGAATGTATGGTGCGGACGCACTGCGGGAACTCCCCAGCACCCACTCCACATAGGCCGTGATTGTAAGACGACGAGGGCGACCGGACATATTGTGCAGCCTCAATCGGGAGATCTTGATCGGATCGTCAAGCGGCACAAATTGCAGCAATTCGGCCAGGACACCGTGTGAACCATGATGAAATCGGCTATAGCCCTGTCCATGACAAGCCATATAGGGTGCCATCTCGTCGCGAATCGGCAGCGCCGTTGGACTCCAGATCTCTCCGGAATCGTCATCGCGGATATAGAGCATCTCACCCGACGGATCGGTCACCGGATCGTTTGACCACGGCGTCAGCTGATTCTCGTGGCTGTTCAGCGACCAGGTAAACCCGGATCCAGACTCGGACACGAGAAACCCGAACGACGGGTTCGCGATGACGTTGATCCAGGGTCGTGGCGTCCGAAGTCCTTCGCCGAGAATCGTGACATATTCACGCCCACCGTCTGCGAAGCCGCCCAAGCCGTTGAAGAATTCGAGCTCTCGCTCAGGCAACGGCACATCCAGCCGTCTGACGGCACGCCGCATTGGCAGATTCAATGGCGCCACATGATGCCTGCGCTGTAAACGAGTCACCTGCTCCACCAACGTGCCGCGCCGGCCGAGCAAGACGACACGAGCGACCTGCTGCAGCAACAACCGATCCTGCTCTGAGAGTATGTCAGTCCGCAGAAGATAAATACTGCCTCGCGCCCCGCCGGTATCCGGGCAGAGGCGCAGCCGGCTGCCGCGCACAAGCCCTTCCAGCGAACCTTGCAATCCCTGCTCATACGACGAGGCCTTCTCATTCAGGATGATCACATCGGTTGATAATTGCCTCATGCGCCAGTATTCATGCGCTCGAAGCAATTGCCGGACGATGTCGACATCGTCCGCCTTGTCGATGCATGTCAATACGATGGGCAGATCGCCTGAGATGCCATGCGCCCACAGTGCCGCGCGATCCACCGTGCGCTGACGCAGTGTTTCGGAAGACGGCCGCAGCGAAGCATCGGCGTACAGTACCGCGTTGGCCAATTGCTGGAACAATTGCGCCTCGTCATTCTCAATACCGAGGTGATGCAGTTGCACTCGCGCTTGCGTCCAGGCCAGCGACAGGGCACGCTCAAATACTGTTGGGGCGCTGTACTTGTCGGCCAGCTCCAACACGTGATCGCGAGTTGGGCCGACAATGGTCGAAAACACGACCCGCACCGTCTCGCCCGGAGACACACGCACCGTGCGGCGCAAGCTCATTACTGGATCAAGCACGGATCCGACAGTATTCGAGAGCGATCGCCCACCGTCCATCGAGACCGCCGTGCGAATATGGTGTCCGCGTCCGAGAAACCGGGCACGATCCGTTTCATATTGCAGGGGGCCCACCGTGTCTCCTTCGACCACCACCACCTGGACCACCCACACCGCCGCTTCTTCATCCGATCGCCTGCGACGCGTGGCAAGTAACGCGCCGACCTCCGGCACGAATTCCGTCTGCACAAAGAGATTGCCAAAAGCCGGATGGGCCACATCGGCGGCCTGTGGAGCCAAGGACAACTCGGCGTAGGAAGTCACTTGTAGCTCGCACGAGCTGGTTCCCATATTGGTCACGGAGATGCGTCGCACTTCGGCATCATCCTCTGACGACACCACGACCTCAAGCGTCGTGTTCCAGTCGCCGTCCCGCCGGATAATTTCGGCCCGTTCTTCGGTAAAAGACACCTCATAGTCGTCGGCATCGACGCCACTAGGCTGATAACCGGCCGACCATACAGACCCAGTTTGGATATCGCGCAGAAAAATATAAGAACCCCAGCAGTCCCGCGTCGCATCCTCGCGCCAACGTGTCACTGCAATATCCCGCCACCGGCTATACCCCGAACCGGCAGTGGTCAGCATGACCGCATACTGCCCATTGGATAGCAGATGTGTCCGCGGAGTGACCTCATGCGGCGAGGTAAATCGCCGCATGACGGGCGGTATGAGATCGCGGACTTGCGCTGCGGCAGCGACTTCTTCCGCGCGAGGGCGCGTCACCGGCACGTCGCGCGGAGTCCGTTCCTGAAGCAGAAGTTCGGTAGCCCCGATGATCGGCTCGGCATGAAAACGGTCCCTCATCAGTCCATTGTTCAGAACATTCGCGATCGAGACCAACGTCATGCCTTGATGATGGGACATATAGGCGCGCACGATGGCCACGTCCTTTCCTTCCGGTATCCGTGTCCCCGTATAATCCAGCGCTTCGTAGAACCCATAGGTCCCCTTCCCTCCGGCCTCGGCGAGACGCCCAAAGCTTTGTGTGGCTTCCGTGGGATTGATCATCGCTGCGAGTGCTGTGGCATAGGGCGCGACGACGACATCCTCACTGAGGCCTCGCTTGAGCCCCAGACCCGGCACACCAAAACTGGAATACTGGTACGTCAGATCGAGATCGCGCGCATAATAGGCCGACTCCGAAACACCCCAGGGCACGCCTCGCTCTCGGCCGTATTGAATCTGCCGATGGACGATCAGGTCATACGTCCGGCACAGCAAGCTGCCTGCAGGAAAACGCATCACCAACGCCGGCATGAGGTATTCAAAGATGGAGCCCGACCAGGACACGAGCGCCGAACCGTCTCCCACTGGCGTCAGGGCACGGCCCAGGTGAAACCAATGCGATGACGGCACGTCGCCCTTAGCGATGGCGATAAAGCTCGCCAATCTGGCCTCCGACGCCAGCAAGTCGTAGCAACTGGGATCCAGGCTGTTCTCTGGCACGCGATAGCCGATGGACAACAGTTTGCGTGTCGGATCGAAGAGAAACGTGAAATCCATGGTGTGAACCATATGCTCCGCATTCTGTGCGATCGCCGCCAGACGGCGGGCCAAGGCCGTGATATCCGCGACCGATTGCCGGATGGCATCAGCCAGCAAGGTGACTCTTGCCAAGGTAGTCCGATCCTGGGAAGGACGACTGAGCAACTGTTCCCGCAAGCGATCAAGCGCACGGAGCGCGGCCGCGAACCGTGCGGGCGCGGTAGCTAGTGTCGGAAGGGGATGAAAGAACGGCTCGATCACCGCCCACTCCGGCGATGGGCCCGACGGATGGTCGAACATGGCCGCGCGGTCTTTCGCACTGAAGCGGACCCATGGTAGCAAGAGTTCCACATCCCGCTTGTGGCTTTCCACGCATGCCCGGGCTGCATCGGCCCAGGCGCGCAACTCCCCCGCTGGCTCATCACCGCACTCCTGGCTGAGTGCCTGAGCCATATCCGAGACAGTATGAGACAGAGTGGTGAGCTTGCCAAACCTGGCGGTCCAGCCGGCGGCGTCGATCGGCCTCGAGAAGAGCGCCATGGCCAACACCTCGACGGCGTGGCTCAACTGCTTCATGGTCACAGTGTGGGTCTGTCGCTGGTCTGGAATCTTCTCCAATGCATTGCGTAGCAGTTGAATGGCATCATCGATTCCGGCAAACATATCGCCGTTGATGGAACATTGCTGAATCAACTCGCGGCATCCGTTCCCCACGACTAACAAATGTCCCGCGAGGTTTCCACTATCGACGGAAGATACATACTTCGGATCGAGAGGATGAAGAGTACGTGTGTCGTACCAATTGTAGAAATGCCCACGACACAGCTCGAGACGGTTCATGGTCTCCATCGTGGTTTCCAGCCGTTCGCTGGCGTCGAGAGTTCCTATCCAGCCTAAATCACGAGCCGCCAGCGTGGACAGCAGATAGAGTCCGATGTTGGTCGGTGATGTGCGATGCGCCACGACGGGTTTCGGATCTTCTTGAAAATTATCAGGCGGAAGCGCATGGTCCTCGGGCGAAACGAACGTTTCGAAAAACCGCCAGGTCTGGCGTCCAATCAAGCGGAGCATCCGCGCATCGGCTGGAGACACCGGCCCAGCCCCGACCTCTCGAGGCGGCAGGCTGACCCACCGGGCCATAACGGGGGCTGCGATCCAAAGCAGCAGGAACGGGGACGCAACAATCCAAGACTCATCGCCCCCCAATACGGCCATCCCACCAGCTGCCATGAAGGCGAGTGCCACCGCGCCTACCATACGCCGATACATTCCGGTCAAGTCCGACGTGTAGGCCGCCTCAGCTTGAGCCGCTGTCACCCATTCCAACATCCTCCGATGTGTGAAGAGGAGCCGGACGAGTGTACGAAGGATGGCATCCGTCATGAGCCAGGCCTGATGCACAAGGAACGTGACGTTCAACAAGATCTGCCTCGCGGCCAATATCAGGTCGCCGGCGGTTCCACGAAAATGGCTGCGCCAGTCAATGCCTGATCGGCGTGGGTAGAGCCCGAGCACAAAGGAGAACAGCGAGGGAGTCGCGATCGTGATCAGAATAAACCCGGACCAGACCCAGGCCGATTGTTCCGGGAGTATCCATCCGACGATCAGTGTCAGAAATGCTGTGGGAGCCACCAAAGTACGACGGAGATTATCAAGGATCTTCCAACGGCCGATGCCCGGAATCACCACCGCACGAGACGGCTCAGACCCCGTATACGCTCGTCCGAATAACCAGGGCAGCAACTGCCAATCACCGCGTGCCCATCGGTGCTGCCTGGCCGCCGCCGCTTCGTAGTGGGCAGGAAACGCTTCGAAGAGCTCGATGTCCGTTGCCAAGGCCGCGCGTGCGAACAATCCTTCGAAGAGATCGTGACTGAGCATCGCATTGTCCGGCACCTTCCCTGCCAACGCCGCCTCGAACGCGTCGATCTCGTAAATGCCTTTGCCCGTGTAGGATCCTTCGTGAAATAAGTCCTGATACACATCGGACACAGCCGATGCGTAGGGATCGATCCCACTGGGTCCGGAAAAGGTCTGTTGAAAATATGAGCCCTCCCCGCTGGCCGGGAGCGACGGTGTAATCCTCGGCTGCACGATCCCATACCCTTCACGCACAAGTCCGGCCTGCGGATCGAATTGCGATCGATTCAGAGGGTGCGCCATGGTGCCGATTAACCGATGGGCGGCTCCACGAGGTAACCTGGTATCCGCATCCAGCGTGATGACGAACCGGACCGACGGAATCGGCTCAGGAACCTGCCCCCCGACGGACATAAACGTGGTGCTTGTCGAGCCACGGAGCCATTGATTCAACTCATGCAGTTTGCCCCGTTTGCGTTCCCATCCCATCCACACTTGTTCGGACTCGTTCCAGACTCGCCTGCGGTGCAACAGGACAAACCGTGAACCGCCGCTGGCCGCTGGCCCGTACCGCTTGTTCAGATGCGCGATCCCCTCCACTGCGGTGGCCAGTAGTTCCGCATCACCCTGGATACTCTCGCTGGAGGCATCTCTCCAGTCTGAAAGCAAGGCGAAGCGCAGATCATCATCCGCATTTGCCAGATAGTGCACTTCTAATCGTTCAACCAGCTCGTCAATACCCTGCCGGCTCATCAGCAAGGTGGGAACCACCACCATCGTGCGCAACTCTTTGGGAATGCCGTTCCTCAATGCCATCCGGGGTAACGACCGGGGCCCGAGGATGGCCATCACCATACGATTGATAAGCGCCATGGCCAAGTCAGAGGCCGGCACGAGCGCAAGGAGCCCGAGACAGACCAGACCTGCCACGGGTACCCCGGTTACAGCCGCATGCCAGAGGGGAAAAGACAGGACGATGGCGGTCAGAACGGCGAGTGACCCCAAATAGCCCAAAGTCGGCGCCCGGACGAGCTCACGCAGAATCCGACATTTCCAGGACAGTCGGTAACCGAGCTCGCGTTCAAGTGCCATGCGGCCCCGAGAGATCAGGTAATAACCGGGATCGGTATGGCGCTCCCGCTCTGACGACTCAGGTGCGTACGGCTCGGTCCCAGCCAGTCCGGCACGGTCCATGACCCGTGTGGCCACGTCGAGTTCGGTCAAACCTGTACCGCGCGAGAGATCCTCAATCGCATGACGGTACGTGTCCCGCGTGACAAAATCCATCTCGGCATAGCGGGAATCCTTCCGCAGAACCTTGTCGACCGAACTGACACTCTCGAAAAAGTCCGCCCAATCAAATGCGGACGTCAACCGCATGCTTGTAATGACGTTGCGAACCGTCACGCTTGTGGCCGCCTGTTGCTGATGTTCTGCATGCACCATGTCGTCGGCAGTTGTGCCCTGTTCGGCCAACCGTTCGTCGAGCCATCGCAGGACGGGACGCACTTTGGGGTCCAGGTCACGAAGCCGCTGAACAAGCTGCACCGTGAATGCGGCAGCTAACGGTCTGCGCTCAACATGGTGGAGAACGGCGGCTGGAGATTCGGAGGCCAGCACTCCGGTCCCCAACAGGCTGTCTGCCAATTCGTCGGCTTCCAGCCTGTCCGCGCGGCTCTGAACAACCCGCTCAATCAGCCTGCGAAGGTTTTCTACGAGAACGACACGCAGCGAGATCGCCACCGCCCACAACTCACCGATCGTCAGCGGTTGCACCTGTTGATACGCCATTACAAAGCGACGAAGCATGTCGGGATCGAACCGACTGTCGGTGTGAGCGACAAACGCCCAGGTCACTCCATAGACGCGCGGGTAATTCTGCAAGGGGCCAGATGAAAGTTTGGGCAATTGTCGGTAGTACCCAGGAGGCAAATCGTCGATAATCTCGCGAAGTTGTTCGTCGATAATATGAAAATTATCGACGAACCATTCGGCTGCCGGCGTAATCGTTTTCTCTTCGTGAATGGTGCGGGCGATGGCTTGATACGACTTGACTAAGACGCGTCCATTATCGAGGACTCGTGGCGTGAGCAACCGGCCGACCCGTGCGTCGGCGGTGACAACCTGTGCCGCCGCGAGGCTGACAGCGTGCTGTTCGAGCCGCTCGACACCGAAGAGCTCGGCGCGAATCGGTTCTTCCAGCTCGACACGCTTGGCAAGAGGTGAGAACATCGCACTCATATACGTACCGACCAAGTCCGGAGTCGTCCGGCTGACTCAGGAGCTGAACTGCACCGACCATACTGAACGTGAGATCATCGACTGTAACCAGGAGAGGCAAGCTAGGATTGAATCATGCGATGCCGGATGGCCATCTGCATGCCCCCTCACCGCCTCTGAGGGCAGAACTATGGATCCGTCGTTGTTTCAAACGCTTTCACCACGAGTGTTATCTCTTTCATCTTGTTCACCAAACCTGCATAGGAATGCTCGCGGATAATGCTGGCGAACTGCGCATGGTAATTGCTCACAAGACCCACACCGTCGATGACCACATCGTACACATACCAATGGCCGACTCTGTCGGCTAACCGAAAATCTATAAAGGTGTCCGTTTTCCGTCCCGACAGCCTCGTTCTGACTTCGGCACAGTTTTCTTCGTGCTGTTCGGACAGGTAGAGCACTTGCTCGTCGACGTAGTTGTCAATTCGACCGGCAACCGTGTCTCTGAGTAACTGAACAAAGAGCGCAACAAACTCCTGCCGCTCGATGTCCGCCAGTTCTATCCACGACAAGCCCAGGGCCAATTTGGCCATATCCTTATAGTCGACGTGCTCCCTGATGATCTGCTCAATCTTCTGACGTCGTTCCAGCGAGCGGCCCGGCTGGTTCAGTTCCTCACTATTGAGAATATGGATCACTTCATCGATCGTGCCCCTGACTGCTTCGGTAGCAGTCTGCTCGGCTGAGGCCACGGGAGTCCCTATCATCAGCATCAGTAAAGCAACCGTGCCTGCCTTCACGAACCAGGTCATACCCAGACGCATTTCGGACCTGATTGCATTCGTACTAGCGATACCGTTGAAGCTCTGGCTCATAGGTTGGTTCCCTCAAGTGCTGGCGTCACACGACTCAGAATGTTGGCTTCATGTCTTTCAATGAATCTCCACCTTTTTTCAACAGGTCCCCTCCTGGAACGCCCCCACCCTGTGGAGACAGACTGCTCAGTTGTTCTTTGACCTGTTTGATCGTCCCCATATTCTTTTGAAGGTCGTCGACATTCTTCTGCATGTCCACCAGGGCCCTGCCGAGCTGGGTGACCGACGTCGAAAGTCCAAATAGCCCTTGGGCGGAAGCATGGTGCAGTGACAGGCCTCCCATCCCAAATCCGCTAATAAATGTCGTCATGATCATGATCGATGTCCGAGATCTATTCTTCATATCCCCCTCCTCTTCGGCTCCATGCGGGCCAACTCCGGTTCAGTCGTCCTACTGATGTCTCATCGGCACACACGATGCGTGGATAGAAGACAAGACGTGCGGGGTCAAGGACTAGGCGCAAATCGAACACAGATGAGGCCCTAGAGTCCCTGAGGCCTCACGTACGTCCAGATAAAGCGATCCCCATTCAGAGCAAGGGACCGGCTCTATCTGGATGAAGTGTTGATACCAGCGAGCGCTACGACAAGTCATGATGCCATCTCCCTGACTAAGACAGCAGCGGCTCGCTAGACTCCTAAGCGACTGCGCGCGCCCCTTGATCAATCGAACGCGCACGTTTCGTTCGAATAATGCTTTGGACTCGAGCAACCTCTTCTGCCGTGCCGTGGACCATAAGGATAAACTTCTGTGACTTGAGCACCGTGTCGTAATTACCGACACTGTCTTTGGGAATCCCCAGATTATTGAGTGCTGCGCCGATTGCCATTACGCCCCCGATCGCCACCGCCTCTTCAAGTGCACCGAGGACCCACCCGAGCAGAGGACCCGCAATCAACACCGGGCCGATCCCCGGAATGGCCGTGCCTCACCCAGTATATCCCTATCGAATTGAGACTAGGCCCCTCACCTGTCGCAAGCGCATCCATGACAGCATTCATGCCAATGAGCATAATTGAGCGGACGGCTGCAGTCTGTTCACAATTGCTCAATAGGAAACGCGCTGAAAATGGTGGGGGCCGCAGATGCAACTTGATTTGGTTCCGGTAAACCAAAGAAGCGGAATCAGGTTGAGCCCCTAATCGTGGAGCACAACATTGAGGAGAGAGCTATGCACATGCAATACGCCATTCCGACGCGACCCGCCTTTGTAATTGATGAACCCTAGTTTACGGAACTTGTTCATAAAGAAACTGACGCGCGAGCGGGTGGTGCCGATCATTTCGGCCAACGTTTCCTGACTGATTTTGGCGATGACCGCCTCCGGCCTGCTCTCCTTCCCAAAGTGCGCCAACAACAGCAACGCCCGCGCCAGCCGCTTTTCACTGGAGTTAAACAGTTGATCCACCAAATCTTCTTGGACTCGGATCGAATGCAACAGTAGATAGGACATAAATGCTTCAGCGAACCTGAGGTTTTCCTGAAGCATACGGAGCATCACGGCTTTCTCGATACGGAGGATGCAAGCCTCTTCCAAGGCGGTGGCCGTGGCCGTCCGGATCGTCTGACCCACCAGGCACGATTCGCCTACAAACGCACCCTGTTCAAGAATCGCGATGACGGCCTCCTTGCCATGCTCCGAGACCACGGTCACTTTCACTCTACCTACCTGAATATAAAACACCGCATCGGCCGTATCCCCTTGAGAAAAGAGAATGTGTTTCTTGGAAAACGAAAGCACCGTTTTGCATTTGTCAGCTCTATTGAGAAAGGTGTCCAGATTGAATGGCGGTCGTATACGTATCATCTCTCACCCTCTTCTCTTCTTTTCACACCGGCTGAGCCAACCTGTTGTCGGCCACATCATGGCGTCATCGTACTCAGCAAATGCAGTAGGGTCCATGCAGATAATTCGTGCCCACTTCCGACACAGTCTCTCCCGAATCCCACCCTACTCAGTCGACAATAACGTCACCTTATGGACCGCGGTTCAGCGAATACGATTCGCTGGACGACGAAACAGGAGTCTGCAGACTATCCACGCTCTGCTGCATTTCCCTTAAGGCCAGACCGATCTGCTTGGCTGGGCAATGGCGCACGGCCTGGATACCGCCTCCGATCCACAACCGAAGACCTGTTCTGGACGGTGAATTCGGTGTCAGGACGTAGGTACGTATCATCGTCTTCATAGTATCCTCCATGATACGTGGACCTCCCGTCTCACGCTCGAAGCGGGCCGGAGACAACCGGCCATGTTCATATTGACCTGACCGCCTTTTGCATTAAGATTGTGCTGAACCGTCGAGTCGCACCTGGGCATCAAAAGACGTTCGAGTTCATAGAACGAGGACCGGACAAAGCCTTCAGAGAGGAGCCTGGGCTGAAGGAGTTTCTCCAAGACCCCCTACTCAAGTGGGGACGTGACCGAGGAAGAACTCACTTTTCTGCGCGCCCTGACGTTTGAGAAGAAACGACGGACCTCGTTCTACTATGACCGAGAGCTTCAGAATCTCAGAGAGCCGCTGCATTTTCAAACCTCTAACAGGAAACCCTCCTCACGGTAGAGGCTTTTTGAGGCATTGTTATTCAGTCAACAGATAGGTCACAACCAGAGCAACCGCCCACGCAAACATATACACGAGCAGAACGTGCTCAAATTTCCAATCACACCACATATTCATGACGGGCTCACGAGGCTGGCGATCTCTCGCTCATCATAAGCTCCTCCGTCTTGACTCCGCCTTCATGCTGCTCCGCAAGTGGTATCGACAACGGTTATCACCACGATCCCTATCAAGCGGGCTAAGGGAAAGGCCTTTCCCGTTCATCATTTTCCGTCTTCTCCTTATTCTCATCGCACTCAGCCTGATCCCTTCTTTGGTCTGTTCGCCGGGGATCCAGGAACACGAGCCCTGGTCCGGGCCGACGGGAGAGGACTCCCTCGGTTCGCTTCAATACCAGGGTCAATCGACTCCCCACATAACAGACAACGCCACCCTACGACGGCATCCGAGCTTGATGATTCCTGCATCCGATTGACGACCATGAGGCCTTGGCAACGTGAACATTGCATCGAATCCTCCAGCAAATCAAACCTACAACACCTTCCTCAATGTATTGGCCCATATAATGCATGCATAGATAGACTCCGCCTGACTTCGATGACAATGCCGAAACCAGCACCTCCTGACGAACACCAAGAAGCTGACCATGCGAAATCTCCCTCAGTGAATATCCGGTGCCATGACAGTGCCCATCGCCTGAAGATACCGGCTGCAACCATCTACACTGTCCCGCTGAGAGGGTGAGGCCCGAGCAAGCAAATCGTTCACGACAACCGGCATAAGACTGCCTCCGGGTTGCCGACGGTGACACGAATCTGTTGGATACACTTGCGATATGACGCTCACAGGACGGGGAGCGTGATGAAATACCACACGAGAAACATTGCAAGTGCCAGCAGCAGTCCCTTGAATGCGATCGAGTCGATCTTGTTTCTGGTTTGTGTTGTCATTCTGTTCTTTCTTTTTAATGACCGTGTAAGGGATGGGATCCAACACCTGTACAAATCATGGTGTTCTCCACTGTGCTCCGATCAGCACCGAGGCAGTGGAATCTTCCATCTACGGTTTGCGCATCCCGCATGGAAGTTCAACGTTGCCTGGAGCCTCAATATCCGTGATGGCCAAGAAGATCCAAAAAGAGTTTGCGTAGCCTGCATTAGGACGAGAGTCCGGTCACACTTGCTCCCTGATGGCAGACTACGCGTCAGAGAGTCCATGCACGGGAGATGCACCAGCATGCGCGAGAGGCTGATCCTCCTTGGCTGGTTGACCGGGAAACGCGACATTAAAGAGGGCTAGATTCGGATGTTGGAACTCGAGTCGTTTTTCTCTATTCGAGAAGGACCGATCACCGATTGCCAGTAACTGCTGCTTATTGAGGAGTAACTCACGTTTGTCATAGACGGCCCATTCATATTCTTGGGTCATGGCAAGCGCGTCAACGGGGCAGGCCTGGACACACATCCCACAAAAAAGGCAGCGGGTCATGTCCATAGAATATTCCTTGGCATATCGCTTGATAGGCTCGCCCGGAACTTCGGCGCTCACGACCGTGATGACCCTCGAAGGACAAGCAGCTTCGCAGAGATCACACCCCACACACTTGTCTGTCCCATCGTCATACCGAAGCAACGCCAGCATCCCCCGATAGTTGTCGGGCAAGATCCGTTTCTCGTGAGGATATTGAAGGGTAATCGGCTTGTAATGAAGGAGATGACTCATGGTCGACTTCATTCCCACGGCAAGCTCATAGAAGGTGATCAGCTTGATCCAAGCCGTGAATCCCTGATAGTGCCTTGTCAATCTCTCTCTCAACCTCATGCGTACTCTTTCTTGGAGCGAACGAGTTGCCCGTCGATGACTCGCATGGAGGACTTCGCGCTATCGCCCTTGCAATCAGAGCCTGCCTCTGCTGCAATCACGAACACGTACCAGCCACGAACAAAGAGTACGATGGTGATCGCTAGGAAGCTCAGCCCGGCTGTGAAGTACCCAAACCCGTCAAGAGCTTCCTCATGCCGATCATCCTTTCACCCAGGACACTATCGAAGAAGGACCATCGGCTCCTAGCAAGAAAGCCTCTTGAGATGATCCTTCACAATTTCGGTGCCGACGGCTCGTTTTCCTCCTCTGATCTTCATCTGCGCAGTTTTGTTCAGCCGACAGACGCTGCCCGGCATTGGCGGCATCAGGAATTCTAGCGATACAGACCTTCAGCGTATCCGCCTCCGCACCTGACGCCATCACGCTCCTCTCGGAGCGAACTTCTTGGCGCTTTCCCCAGGAGGACCTGCCGCCTGCGCAGGCTGAGGTGACTGTATTGACAGCACGACAAGCAGCATTCCCAAGAACACTACGGCTGCACATTGTGAGATAGTCGTTTTCATCATAACGGCCTCCTCATACTCGATTGAGCTTGATCCCGCACACCCCCGACACACCTCCTAGGCCCCACATGGGAATTGGTACTCATGCGCAGGTGTAGAAGACACCACTGCTGTGGAATTCATTGTTCGCATACGGTCACCGCTTGACTCGATGACACTTGCTGTTTCGAAGAATCTGCGGAAACTGAGGAATCACACGCGCAGGAGAGGGAGGGAATGCGCGAGGGATAGGACAGTCAACGGCATTCTCACTGCCACGAGATCACCCTACAGCTCACTATCGTCGCTGTCAATGCTTTGGAATGGAGTTGGTGCTATAACGCTGTGATTCTATAGAGCAATATTTATTTCTCCGCGTCCGTATCTGGTGATACATGGAGCAGCACAGCAGCTGCTGTAGTCTAAGCTGTTTCATTTCTGTTAATTTAGTAATCGTAATATGCCTAATCTCACTAAGATGACTCAGGCCTGAGTCTTTTGGCCTACGCTCAAGACCATCTGAACATTCACCCTCTAGAACGTTTATGAGATAATCCTACTATGTTTCTGAAACGCTGGCTGGTCGGAGACCCCCTTAAAACCGCTCAAGCAAGGCACGAACGGCTCTCCAAAACAGTCGCTCTTGCCATCTTCTCGTCAAACGCGATTTCATCCGTCGCCTATGGAACGGAGGAAATCCTGCTGGTGTTGATTCTCGCTGGTCCGGCAGCCGTCGCCTGGTCGATTCCCGTCAGCTTCGCCATCCTCTTTCTCGTCGTGATGTTGACGATTTCCTACCGGCAAATCATCCACGAATATCCTGAAGGAGGTGGGGCCTACGTCGTTGCACGAACGAACCTGGGCGACCGGCCGGCTCTCGTGGCGGCTGCGGCGCTGATGATTGACTACGTCTTAACAGTGGCCGTCAGCGTTGCAGCAGGTATTGCGGCGCTCACCTCGGCTGTCCCAAGTTTATTCATTCACCGCGAAGCCCTAGGGCTGGTCGCCATTCTATTTATCATCGTGATGAATCTCCGTGGGGTTCGCGAGTCCGGCAAGTTTTTTGCCGTTCCAACCTATTTTGCCATAGGCGCCCTTGGCCTTCTGGTGCTCGTAGGGACCGTTCGATCTCTTGCAAGTACCAGCGCAGTCCTCCCTCCCCCAACCCCTGTCGAGACAGAAGCGCTGACCCTGTTTCTCATCCTCCGCGCCTTTGCGGCAGGGTGCTCTGCCGTGACCGGGATGGAAGTCATTTCAAACGGAGTCAAGGCCTTTCGTCCACCAGAGCCACGGAATGCCGCGATCACCATGGTCTGGATGTCCGTGATCCTGGCCTCGCTCTTTATGGGTATCAGTTGGATGGCTTACCATAACGGCATTTTGGCCAAGATTGATGAAACCGTGATCTCCCAACTCGCTCGATTGACATTCGGCACAGGCCCCATCTACTACTCCATACAGATCGGCACCATGGCCTTGTTGGTATTGGCCGCGAACAGTGCCTTTGCCGGTTTTCCACACCTGGCGTCGATCCTGGCGCGCGACGGATTCATGCCCCATCAGATGGCGACCTTCGGGGATCGATTGGTTTTTTCGAACGGCATCATCATCCTTGGATTCTTTGCCTGTCTCCTGCTTGTGATCTTCGAGGGCGACACACACGGGTTGATTCCCTTATACGCCATCGGCGTGTTTGCCTCGTTTACCCTGTCTCAGGCCGGTATGGTGAAACAATGGCTTGTGAAGAAAGGGCCACATTGGCAGACGAAACTGATCGTCAATGGAGCCGGTGCCCTGACGACCGGTATCGCGACGATCATCATTGCCACCACCAAGTTCATGCAGGGTGCGTGGATCGTCTTTGTACTCGTCGCCATTCTCCTACTCATCTTTCAGGGCATCCGCTCCCACTATAAAGCCGTTAGCGAACAGATCGCACTGGACCGACGAGGGGAACGACCGCCGTTACCTCGGCGCAATATCGTCATTATTCCCGTCAGTGGAATGAATCGTGCCGTGGTTCGTGCACTGGACTATGCACGGAGTCGACCAGGCGAAGTCCGTGCTGTGTACATCGACGTAGATCCTCAAGAAAGCGCCAAGGTCAAAATCCAGTGGGCTCAATGGGGAGGCGGCGTGAATTTAATCGCGCTGTCGTCGCCCTATCGTTCGGTCCTGGGATCATTGCTGGACTACGTCGAGGAAGTCCTCGAGAAAGATCAGAACAGCTGGGTGACCGTCGTGATCCCGGAGATCCTACCGGCACGATGGTGGCAGAATATCCTCCATAACCAACGAGCGCTCATGCTCAAAGCCTCACTGCTGTTCAAAGAGCGAGTGATTCTCATCGATGTCCCCTACCATTTGACGCGATGACAATGCTTCGTGACGCGTGGCTCATGAAACGTGACGCCCGGCTTCGGATTTCTCGTCTTGCGCTCGTCACCGTTTGCCTTGCAATGGCTTTTCCGGTTCATGCCTTCCAAATCACTGAGCCACCAGAAGGCGCCACGCTCGCTGCTGGAACGACCATTACAGCGCGTGTGGATTTGGGGAAGGACACCGGTATCATCAAGGTCCGCTACTATTGGTACGGTGAGCAAGATGAGGTCTTGGTTGAACAGGATGACTCAACCGCCACTGGCTCCATCGTGGCGCCGGTCGCCATGATCGGATCCATCGAACAGAACCCACCGTTTGGTGGTCCACTCAACGTGCCACACACCACGATCGGGCCGATGCGTCTCTTGGCAGTGGCTGAGATTTCCCGTGGACGATTGGGAACCAGATCCGTGTTTGATGAGGTGATGGTGAACGTTGAACCCCCTGCGGCTCTCACCGCCATTGATTTTGAAACGGAGAAGCCGTTGCAATTGGGACGAGCCGGGCAATCGTCGGCCTTCGGCCACGTAGACTCGATGGGGAAGGTGTTCGAACTCCCCGTGATTGGAGAGTTTGCCGATGGAGTCGCCCGGCGCATCAGCTCTCCAGCCAGCGGAACGAGTTATACCTCGTCCAATAGTACGGTCATCAACGTCCTAGGTGATGGCCTCCTGCAGATCGTCGGGAATGGCAAAGCCACCATCACAGTCTCCAATCGTGGTAAGCGAACCACGCTTGATGTCGACGTGAATGTGAACGATGAACCGAATGAGCCTCCGCTTGCCGATGCAGGAGCGAACAAGTCGGTCAAGGCCGGTTCCAGAGTGAAGCTCAGCGGCCTAAAAAGTCGAGACCCGGAAGGCGAAGCGCTCTACTATAGTTGGAGCCAAGTGCGCGGCAACAAAGTCCCGCTCCTCGATGCCAACAACTCAGAGGCTTCCTTCCTTGCACCAACCGTCTCAGAACCGAGAACCTATCGCTTCAAGCTGCGCGTGACGGATAAGAAGGGAGCGGACAGCTTGCCGGCATTTGTAGATGTGACGGTGGAGCCGTGAGTCAGATACAACTTCGCTCAAGCATGTCCAATCTCAGGTCAGGACTACATCGATTGGGATGTCTTCACCCTGCAACCATGGAGTCCTATGCTTCTTGAATTCAAATCCGAAGTGCAACACTTGTGGCTCGCGCAAAGACTTCGGCCGGAGTCCGATAGGCGAGGCATTTCCGGGGACGATGATTCAATTCTTTCACGACCGACGCAAGCTGGTGCACCGTGATTCGTGAGAAATCCGTTTGTTTGGGAAAATAGTCGCGTAACAATCCGTTCGTATTCTCATTCGTCCCGCGCTCCCACGCCGCAGAAGGGGCGGCACAGTAGACCTGGAGCCCTACGGTCCGTTGGAGGCTATGAAATGCCATCCATTCCCTCCCGGCATCCACAGTACGTGGCGGCCGTGACCTCCGCGGCAGTCCGGCGTGCCACCCTGGTTGCGAGAAGGAAGCGACTGCGCTGATCGACGTGCGTAGCCACGAAATCCCCCTCCCAATCCTCCAGGCACCCTCGGCGTTGACCAATGGCTGGGCGGTCGGCAAGCGATCCACGTCCGGTAATGCGCGACGCACGTGGTCCACTGCCATAGCGTTTCCGACACCGACGATGGTGGCGGAGGTACCGCGCCCAGGATCCTCCCCTGCGGTGAGCAGCGGCTAACCATGTGTAGAGCGTGTGATGACGGATCCGCATCTGAGCGGCGTGAGGGTACCAGCCGCACCCGGTGAGCAATCTGTTCCGGCGACCAGCGACACTGTCGCTTTTCTTGTCCGTAGGTTGCTCATCCACCACTCGTCAGACATGACCGGCGAATTGTACGCCGGCGGCGCTACGCATCACGATGGGCCCAGTAGCCACTGTAGGCTCCGGTTCGATCGCAGTTCCACCGCCGTTCCCGGCTGATAGGACTCGAAGCCCACCCGAGTTGGGCCGCAATGGACGGGATGGACCACCCGATTATCCGCATCGGAGCAATCATCGATCGTTCTTCTCACGTCAAGTACTGATATCGTCTGGCAGACTCCCCTGTGTTGGAGGTGAAACGTCTGTCCCACTCTATCAAACCGCACCATCTCAATCTCTTCGCTGCGATCCGCGTTGCACGTCAAATTAGAATTACTCTCTATCTTGATAACTAAAGGTATCCGACCCCTTACTACCGCCTTGAGGCTGAGTTCCGCCGAATTGGCAAATGGCGCTTGATCGAATGTGACCGCCTGCTTCCCGAAGAACACCCCCATGAGCGCCGCGAGCCCTCCACCCAGACTGTGACCGGTGAATGTGATGGTGGCGCCAGGATTGGCCGCCTGGACTTGCAGGTAATATTCGGCCGCCTGACGAAGCTGGGCGGAGCCCACGCCTGTGGCCAGCCCGAGATTCGCCGCCATGTCCCCTGAAAGATCAGAAGGGTCAGTACCAGCATAAGAAATGACGATGTCGGTGCCACGTTGGAAATAACCCGCCTCAAAACCAGTACTATTATTTACTTCTCGCTTATCCAGAGGTTCCGACCAACCAACCATCGAAGGAAACAAGTTAATCTCTGCACGAGTCGACTGATATGCTCGACCAGCCATCAAGGCATATTCAACTTCCGTGACCATGACTACTCCTCCTTAAACAACGTTGCGCAAGGGCATTGTGCCGCTGGCACGTTCTCTCGTTCACAGTATTTGATACACGCACCACGCGAGGGCTGATCTCTAAACCATCCTGTTCCAATCCATCGACCTTTCCCAACATGGATCATTTCGCCACACTGGCTCCCCCCACTTTTCACTGGCTTCCGCAGAAGGGTCTTGTATTCGGGTTGCGGATACCTTGCGATTATATTCTTGATTGCCTCTGCAGGGACGAACCGCGTGCCAAGTTTTTCGACCTCAATGTCGGGCATAGAAAAGATCATGTTGGGGGTTGTGATTTCTGCTGGTAACTCGTGCAAGGGGATTCGTTGCCACTCCTTGTCGTGGTAGCGGAAGATCACATAGGGTGGATTGGGCCTGCCCCATTTGTTATAGGACAGGCACCCCATCGGATAGACCACGAGGTACGGCGTACCACCGGAGATGTCGACTGCCATTGGCAGAAAATTCGCCTGGCCAAGATCGGAGCTGGTGTGATCCTCCCATGTGATGGTTTGGTTGTTGCCGGGCACGGTAAACCTCAGCCGCTGATCTGTGAATGAGGGCTTTTGTCCGACCTCATGCCGCCCACCCCGTTTGACCATGCGGTCGACGACCATCTTGCTCCCGTCATGCAGCAGCACTTCTTCTTGCCAGCTATCCCCGCTGAACGGCAGAGCTCCCACCAACGCACAGGCACTCATCTCAACCACGAGGAGCAGACTGCTGACGTAAAAGAGCCACCGCAGGTTCCTCATGCCGCCATCCTTTCCCACACTAACTTGGGGCCTATCCCTTCGACTTTGGTTGCCGCGCATCGCGCAACCCTACCAGCACTTGCTGTATCTGCTGCTGCAACCGTGCCAATGCGCTCACATCCATCGCGACACGCGTAACAAGATGCCCGTCCAAGCCTTTGGGCGCCGCTTGGCCGTCCTTCGCAGTCTTGGCAACCGCCGCCAGCAGCGCCGGCTCGATGAAGCCGAAATCGAGATAGGCCATCCCCTGCGCCACACCCACATTGGTATAGTTCACTGCGCGTGGATGGGCGGATGAATCGGATGGCTTTAGTCGGACGTTCAAGGTGAGGATAGTGTCTTGGGGTTCACTCATGGATAAGATCCTCTATGATACTAGCCCGCATTATTCATGACGGTTCGTCACGAAACCGACAAAACGCCTTGCGAGACGGGCACGCGGAGGCCCGAGGGACCAAGGCGTATTTGAACAGTACGTCGAGGTCGCGAGGGACGAGCCTGCCCGCCTGGCCGCCGCACACGCGCAACCAGGCTTGTCGCAGCAGCGTCTTGGCGGTTGCAGTAGAAGTGTTCATGAATAATGCGGGCTAGGGAACCTGCAAGATGAAGTGTCTACGTGAATGCCCCATACGCATTCATTATGAAGTGCAAAACAGTGGCCGAGTCTAGCGAGGACATCAGGTCCTGTCAATGGCGTACACAGGGTCGGGGCAAATGTATGTACGTCTTTACGTCGCAACCGCCGAGCTCCGAACCCAACAGCCCCCATCTATCAGGACATCGGGCCATTGTGCTCGTACAGACAACGCCCAGGCCACGTGGCAATCGGCGCACGAGATGCGAGTTCCCAACCATTACTCAGCAATTGCATGACGCCACGTCCCAGCCACTGAATCCTTTTTGATCCAGTGAATCCAAAACGATTCACCATCGGTGGGTGATCGTGCTTGCGTCATAAGATGATCGAAGTCGGCATTTTATATCTTGATGCTCTTGGCCAGCCGATCCAGCTCACGGTGCAGGACCGGCTGTACCAGCAGGCGGGCAGCCAGGTGGATCACCCCACTGCTCAAGGTCGCGGGATCTTGACTCAGTGCGGCGAGGGGGCCAAAACATGACCTGCCGGTGATTTCCCCGGACGAGGACAGGATAGAGGACCTGTGGCGCCAGAACGCAAAGACGCCGCGCTATGGCTTCCGTCCAGCGGGCGAAGAGAGAGGAATCACGATTCCAAAGCTTGACCCTTATGACTTATGACACTACCGCTTCTTACCGATGTGTTTTCGTAGCCACATGGTCAACTCATCTTTGTGAAGCTCACCAGCTGCAACTTGGAGGGTAACCACCTCCAGCTCCTTGGGCTCAGGAAACTTCTCAATTCCATTCACGTTGAGGAAGACCAGAGCAGACAGAACCGCGGCTCGCTTGTTTCCATCAACAAAGGGATGATTCTGGGCGATGTGGAACATGTAGGCAGCCGCCATCGCGGCAACATCTTCATGGAGATATTTCCCGCCGAATTGCTGGCGCGGCATGGCCACGGCGGCATCCAGCAGACCATGATCTCTCACGCCATGTGAACCACCGTCAATGTCGATGGTGTCGGTATGGAGCAACAGGACGTCGTCCACGCTGAGGAAAGTGATGTCTTCCACGACATCAGTCCGCAAGCCGCTTCAGCATCGGTCCATACTTCTTCCGCAGCTCTTTAATCGTAGCCTTCATACGCTCTGGGCCAACGCCGACATTCGCCGGCGTAATGACAAGCGCATTCCCATTGACCGTCACTTGCAGGGGAGTTTCCTCCGTAATGCCAAGCGCTTGCATGACCGGCTTTTCAATAATCAACGCCGCACTGTTCCCGTGCTTCTGTAACCTCTTAATCATGCCTCACCTCACGTCCTTACAATGTTACAACTCATCTTGAGCATTGTCTAGTGAGAGTAGACTCTGAGTCCTAAAGATGGTTGCGCTTTAACTGACCGGCTTGGTCCGTAGGTTTGGAAGGCTGAGGCTCTTTGATAGGCTGGCCTAAGAATGGGGAACGTTTGAATGAAGTGGCTCAGCCGTAGGTTTCACTGATTTCAACTGAGGTTTGTAAAGCTTCGGTATGTCGAACGGAGGCAGAACAAACAGGCGACGCACCAGGGAACACAACGTGCTTCTACTAATCTGCCGCACCCCCTCCTCGAACACACCAGACTTTGAAGGCAGAGGCTTTACTGGCCATGTGGACATGGCCATTGCTCAAGTGGAGGTGCCAGGCCTTTGAGGATTCCCCGTCCGCAGAAGCGGACCAATAGAAACCAGCGGGGTTATTCAGAAAAGGATGGCCGGCGGGAAGCATAGCCTCAGAATCCTGGACAGATGGGTCAAGTAGGCTGGTCAGTTCCACAATCGATGGTAACCTCCACCCTCTCCGGCCACCAATCGCCTTATTCAGACAAGAAGACCTAGCCGCCTTCCAATCCAGGCGTGCCGTTGATGGAGACCGCTCCCAGAGCAGACCCGTGTCTTGATCCAATACAGCCTCACTGTTGAAGTTTGCCAGCACGATGAACCGCGCCTCCGTGGGCAGGGTTCGATTCCACGAAACGACGGAGGGAGATGACCGATCTAGCATAGGTTGGGCCTGCCCCCCATCTGCCAGACCGACCAAAACGACAAGGGCGCTTCCCACGATGACTCTCTTGGTGATTCGCCTACGATTAGATTCCACTGACCCCCTCCTGCGTTCCACGATAAGAGCGACACATCACCCCAGTCCGCTTGCATCAATCGGTTGGCCAAGTTTACGGTACGGTGGGAAGAGAGCTATACCTACGTGGAAGGCCACGTGCGATCTTTGGCTAGGCGCCCTGCTTTGCCTTGCCTCGCGCGACCAGGGCAACCACCTGGAGCAACTTTTCAACCCGGGCTTTGTACTGATTCATGAATTGGGCGGTCCACATCGAGTTGTATTCGATGGCTGCGCTCTTCTTCATCCCGGCATCCTTTTCACCAACAGGAGAAGAGTAGTGTGCTATCAAGCGATCCAGTTCCTCTTCGCCAAAGTTTCTCGAATAGGCCTGTTTGAGATGATCGTGGAGGGTTTCCACCCTCCCCATTGACTGCCTGATGTCTTTCAGAAAGGCATCGAGCAGCCGTTCGATTTCTTTCTTCGTGTCACCGGACACATTGGGATAGCTGACCGCGATGGACTTTCGGATCTGTTGCTCGTAGTCGCTGACATATTTTTGGGTGAGTGACTCGTACTCTGATTCCAGTTCTGAAACTCGGATCAGTGTCAGCAACTTCTCAATCTTGATGGACTTGGAGTTCTCAATCGTGGCTGCTTCTGCCGCAGCCGATCCAGCAATCACTGTCAGGCTACAAAAGCACCCGAGTAGAGCAATCTGTGCAAGACTGCCATGCTGTCTTTTCTCCTGGTCGCGCATAGCTCTCACCTCTTGCGACCGAGTCTACTCCGATTAGACTGATCGTCAAGAAATAGAGAACCTTCTACGCTCCGGATTCACTCACGCGAATCGGCCCATAGATGTGGCGAGCTCGTTGAAGTTCCCTGATGTGCCGGCGCAATGCAGGACCAAATGAAGACCGTTCAACATCACGACGAAAATGCTTACTGCTTCCCTCAATATGCGTAATCGCCGCGGCCAATTCCCGTACAAGTTGTTGGCCGGCACTGGTGAGCCACCCCAACTGTTCATCGGCATACTGCAGATCCAGCAGGGAATAGCGGACCGATTCCACTTCTTCCAAACAGCGGAAACGCGCCCGTTGCAAGTCTCGCTGGGACAGCCCGGCTTGTTTCCATCTCACTGATCCAGTGTGCCCTGCCCCCCATGAGGCAAGGTGCTGGAATAACAGCGCACCCATGGTAAAGGTGAACGTCGCGTGAAGAATGCCTCGCAAGGGCCTCAGACTTCGTCTCCAAGGAGAGTAGAAAATCTGCTGATTGTGATCCCCACGATACATGAGGTTCTTGCGCAGCAAGAGATTCAAGTGGTGATGGCTGTTCTCATGGATCACATCATCAATCAGATCAAGGTTGTCACGATCGAAACAATTGATAAACGAGAGGCCCGGTCGATGGCGGTAGCTGAAGCTGACCACACCCTTTGCGTGAAGCGGGATAATGCGGTTGGTCAATAGTGCCAGCACGTCATGCCCGTCAGGCCAAGCGAGTTGGATCGTCTCCCACGCACGAGTGATGCGTTCGACCTGTCGCCGATCAGTGGACTTCACGCTTCTTGGTTGGCGATCCCTCCCATAAACCAACGTTGGACCAACGGTGACGGGACCCGTCTTACCCTGGACTGCGACCACAGGAGGGCGATAGGCCCAGTGCCATTGCCCGCATTTTTCGAGCTCAGACCAGATCGGTAACACCATTCTGCCGATCTTTACCCGTATCTCACTGGACTCCACCCGAAAAACCACGTCCCCCGACGAGCGGGACAAGATCCGTCGCTTATTCTGTGGTGCCTGGCACCAAGCTCCCGCAATACCGGTGGCGATGGCTCCCGGAAGTTCCGCCTTCTCAAAGTGATCCTGTAGACTTCCCGGTACATCCCACCGGGCTATCCTCTGCCGCCGCATCCACGTGACCGACAACCTCGGGTCAAACCAGAGAGCTTCTTGCGTCAGCTCCTCCGCCAAGCGTCGACACAGTGCAAACACCCGCTTTCCCAGACCACGTGCTTGTGGACGCCCGCTTGGGAACACATCGTTGAAGTAGCCGTGTTCAAAAAACTTCTCCTGGCATTCGTCAAACAACTGCACAGCAAAATCTGTCCGATCCTGCTCTATGTTCAGTTGTTGATAGACGTCGAGGAAATACAGCAGATCATTCAGCGTCTCAATCCAGCCGACAACTTTCCATGTAGAATAGGACTCCAGCGGGAAGGCTAACCGGAGATGGTCAAAGAAGCTGGCTGGAAGCTTTAATTCCCTAGACAGGTCAGCGTAGTCAGTACGGAGTTCTCGGCACAGATCACCATGCAGGCGGCGCATCGAGTGACGAAATTCATGTTGTAACTTGATGAGAGGTCGGGGATCGAGGAGATGCATAGCAAGACGATGACAAACAATAATGGCAGGACTCTAGCGCAGCGAGAACGTGCGTGCAAGCGCGAAGCGAAGCAACCTACCATATTCCCTGTTAGTCAGACCCGGCACACCTATCGTGAGTGCCTGGATATTCCTCAACAGCGTGGTAGAACCAGAGTTATACCTGACTGGCCGACAGGGGGACGCCTCTCATGATATTGAATAGGACCGAGCTGACACTGGTTCTCGCAGAAATTGTTCCAATCTTACGCGGCGGCTGGATACAAAAGATCCATCAACCACAAACCCACACCATCGTATTGGATATTCGGGTACCGGGTGAAACCCATCGGCTGTTGATCTCATGTGAACCGAACAGCGCCCGACTCCACCTCACCACAGGTTCCCATCTCAACCCGCCAATGCCGCCCCCCTTCTGCCAATTTCTGCGGGCCCACTTTCAGGGGGCCAAACTGGACGAAATCCGGCAGATCGAGAACGACCGTATTGTCGAGCTGCAGATGACCAGCAGGGATGGACCTCGCGTCATCATGTGTGAATTGACTGGGCCCAGGGCCAATATCCTCGTTCTCGATGCCGAACGCCGAGTCCTGCGAGATCTCACGCGCCAATGCACGGCGATCGGTCAAATCTATGCGCTACCACTCCAGGGCAACTCGGCCCCAAAACCGGCACCGAGCCGTTTCGCAGGTCCCGTCGGTGGCGTGCACCCTGTTTCAAAAGCGATTGATGCCTATTATCGCGAGCAAGAGTCCACCAACACCGTCGACCGAATTAGAGAAGAACGCCGACGTGTTCTCAAGAAAACGCTCAAGAAAGAGCAGCGGTTGATCGAAGCCTGGCGGGGCGACCTCGAAAAAGCAGCCGCCTACCATGACTATGCGCGGTATGGCGAATTGATCAAATCCAATCTCGGGGCCATTACGAAAGGGACCGATCATATCGAGGTGACCGATTACTTTGATGAGCAGCTTCCTACGATCACGATTCCGCTCGACCCGATGAAATCACCGCATAGCAATATGGACGACTACTTTCGAAAACATCGAAAACATCTGGTCGCTGAACGGGAACTCAAACCTCGCATTGAACGAGCCGAGCTTGGCCTCGCGCAGCTGCGCCAAGAGCTTCAGGAGATCGAGCAAGAAACTTGGACTCCACCTGCGACACCTTCTCCCCGGCCGAGCGTCGCCGCCAGTACGAGAGCTCGTACCATTGCTCAGCCACGAGGACCATTTCGTCGATTTATCTCGACTGATGGGTTCCCGATTTTCGTTGGACGCAATGCTCGCGAGAACGATGAACTCACCTTCGGCCTGGCCAAGAGCGATGATCTTTGGCTACATGCACGCGGAACGCCAGGATCACACGTCGTCGTTCGCCTGGAGAAGGGGACGGATCCTCCACCGGAAACGCTTCGTGATGCAGCAAGCCTGGCCCTGCTTTATAGTGATCTGAAGAAAAGCGGCAAAGGCGAGATCATCTACACCAGGCGCAAGTGGGTCAAAAAAGCAAAAGGACAAGCCCTTGGTGCGGTGATCGTCACCCAAGAGAAATCCGTACACATCAGTTTGGATAAGATCAGACTGGACGCGATCAAGAATCGGACTCGTCACAATTGAGGTGTGTCGTACTCCTCCGTACAGCCCCGCTCGAGGCGGATACTGACCACATCGAATCTTGGCTTCACCGGATGTGCTGATCCTGGCTGAAACAGCAGTTTCTCTCGCCCTATCGTACGGACGGGACTATGATAGCCTCAAACGGTAGGGGACGCACATGACGACAGAACAAACACAGCCACCGACCATTCTCATCGTCGACGACGATCTTCCAATCGTGAACCTCTGCAAGGCGTTTCTGGAAGAAGCTGGCTTCACTGTTCTGGGAACCGATGGGAGTTCGGAAGCCCTGAAGATCTGCACACAGCACAAAGGACCGATCGATCTATTGCTGACAGACCTGGTGTTACCTCCACCAGGCTTTCAACTGGCCTCGGCCTCCAACCAATTCCCCCACGTCAACGGTCTTGAGCTGGCTGTGCGCGCAACTCGGATCAGGGGCGGGCTTCACATCATTCTTATGTCGGGCAATCCCGACAAGGATCTCATGAGCCATGGAATCAAACGAGGAACACTTCCGTTTCTCGCGAAACCGTTCGAACGTGATCGCCTGATTGCCCTGGTGAAAAATGTGCTCGCGCAGCCGGCCATGCCCCTTGGAGTGGAACAGCCAGCCCGTGCCGCCAATGATGCTGAGTGGTTTGGTTGAACTCGGTGCAGGCTAAGGGGTAGACCAAGGCTCTCATTTACAATACGCGTCACATTCTCTCTCGCTGAATCTTAACCTACTCCTCTGCTACGGATGTTCCGTCATAAACCATCCGGCAATCGATAATCGCCGATGCTGACCAGCCGTGGCGTCCACTCGACACACTCGATGGAATCGAGGCACGGTAAACATCACCAAGGATCCCGGACGCGGCTCGATACAATGTGTCGGAACAAGGTCAGGCTGAGCCATCTGCTCACCTGATCGGGCGGCATAGATGATCAACTCTCCCCCCCAATCCGGCTGCCATTCCTCATGAAGATACGTGACCAGGGCGATCCGGCGTTGCAGGGTCCGACGCCCAGCGATAGGCCGGCCCTGATCCGTGTCATCATGGGTGAGGAGACAATCACCTGCTGAGTAGGAATAGTAGCTGAATCCCAGATGACGTCCGATGATATTGGGAAAGGACTCGATGTAGTCCTGGAGGAACGGAAACTGAACCCTCGATAACAACCGCTGGCCTTCCGGAGGACCGATTTCTGCTTTTGCCCAGTTTCCCGATTGTGGAAAGTCTTCTCGGACATTGGGAAGATCCGAGAGACTTTTCCAAGCCGCTTGATTCATCCGGTCACGAAAGAACTGTCGCTCTTCGGCAGACCAGAAGTTTTCAACGACCAAGACCGGACTCCTCTGAAATGAAAATGTCTTGATGTCGTCAAGCGTTACTACTGATGGCATGTCATTCATGATCCCACACGTATCCTAACATTGGAACCCTGTGAGATAGATCAATTCACCTACCCCACTTATAAAAAAAGAGGGGCTGCCATCACTCATGGCAGCCCCTCCGTCCAATGTCTGGAACCGATTACTTACCAGCGATCGCGCTTTCCACCGCCTCCACTGCGACCACCGCCTCCACCAAATCCACCACGCCCGCCACCACCACCACCACCGGTCCGTGGCTCCTGGGGACGTGCTTCATTGACTGTAAGAGTCCGGCCACCCATTTCAGACCCGTTGAGTGCCGTGATGGCAGCTTGAGCTTCGGCATCGGACGACATTTCCACGAAGCCGAATCCCCGGGATTGCCCGGTGAACTTATCCGTAATGATGCGGGCAGAAGCCACTGCACCATGCGCTGCGAATAAGTCACTCAATTGCTGCTCGGTCGCCGAGTAGGGCAACCCACCGACATAGATCTTCGAACCCATTGGGGTTCCTCCTTTAGGATAATGACATTGTCTTGAGCACGAGGAACGGGGAAGGAGCGGGCCGAAGACGCGATCGATGCAGCGGCTTAGGTCTGACTTCCGACAAGATTCCCGGACAAGGCAACATCGACATTGTGGGCCTTCTCTGATAGTCACTCGGTATCGCGAGGCCCAGGGCGATACCAGTCAGAGCTACACTAGCATAGCGCTTTGCCGATTACAACCTTACTCTCCAACTCGAACCAGAAGTCCGTGATCTTTGCAATAGGCCATCGTCCGGTAGAACCAACCAACCACGCCGAGCACCAGCACCCCATTGAGCCCGATCGCCCAGGCCAGATGGCTGAGCGGCGCCTGCCCGGCCGTTAATACAGCCCGCATCCCCTCGAAAATATGTGCTGCCGGGTTCACCCACGCGATCCCCTGAAGCCAGACCGGCAAGACCTCCATCGGATAGAACACACAAGAGATCGGCTGGAAGAGAAAGACCATGCTCCAGGCCAAGACTTCCGCCTCCTGCCCAAATCGCATGATGAGCGATGTGGTAAACACGCCGATGATCCACCCGGTTACGACAAGGTTCAACACAAAGGGACCGAGCCACAAGCCGATCATCAGGACGTTATAGGAATAAAAAACAAGGGCGCAGACCACCATGACGATCGAGACCGCCGTGACCTTCATGATGCTCATCGCCATCGTCGCTACGAGAAATTCGCTCGGCTTCAGCGGGCTCGCAAACAAGTTCATAAGATTGCGTGCCCAGAGCTCTTCGAGAAATGTGATCGTGATCCCTTGCTGCGCACGGAATAGGATATCCCAGAGAATGAGTGCTCCCAAGAAGAACGTCGCGAACCCGGGAAGCTGTGGTTGATACCGTGCAAGATACAGGGTGATGAATCCCCAAATCACAAGATCGAGAAACGGCCAGTAGAAAATCTCCATAATCCTGGGCAAGCTTCTTCGATAGAGGTACAGATGCCTGAAGATCAGTGCCGTGACACGATGGAGTTTCATCCGCAGGTCTCATGTTTATGCTCATGGTCACAGCCACCGCATCCCTGATGGGTACCGAGGATTTCTCCCATCAGCTGCCTAACCCCGGCAACCATATGTGTCCCAGCCCGTCGACCATCAGGCATCCGCCGCAGCCAGAGCCCTAATAACAGGGTCGGCATCCCTAGTACACCAACCCCAAACGCCAGGTTCGCCCGTCCCCCCATCCACCAGAGAACCGCGGCTACCAACGAGAGTGGGACAACCCCGGCAACTGTGCTCTTTAGAACAACCGGCCACCCACAGGTTCCCCGCGCACGTCCCTTCAGGCTGACCCCCAGCCAAAACAATCCCCAAGCCGTGCTGACCGCCAATCCTCCCGAGACCACCCCCAGAACGAACTCGATGAGCGGATGCATCATGATGACAACGAAGCCGTTGATTCCCGAGCCAACTTCAAAAAGACCTCCTCGAGATCTGTTTGGCCGAACCGATCCACGATGGCCTGCGCCGTCCCCTCGGCCACCAGCCGTCCACGCTGGAGAAAAATAATCCGGTCTGACATTTCCTCCATCTCCCGCATATTGTGGGACGTATACAGAATACTCAGACCCGAGGATCGCTGCTCATCTTTTAGCAGAGCCCTGATCTTATACGCCACATCGGGGTCTAAACTCGCCGTCGGTTCATCAAGAAAGAGGACGCGCGGCTGCGTGAGAATGGCCTTGGCCAATGCCAGTCTCGTCATCTGCCCGGATGACAACTTCCTGGTCACTTTCCGTCGGAACTCTTCCATCTCGAGTTTTCTGACTACGTTGTCGATCCGTTGCGCCATATCCGATAGTCCATACAACCTCGCCACCACCCAAAGATTTTCCTCGACCGTCAGCGCTTGCGGCATCGAGATGTAGGTGGACGAAAAGTTGACCTGCTGTAGAATTTCCTCCCGATGCGTCGACAGATCCAGACCGAACATCTCAATCGTACCCGATGTCGGCGTGACCAACCCCAGTAACATCTGAATCGTGGTCGTCTTGCCGGCTCCATTGGGCCCCAGTAATCCAAGAATCTCCCCCGGTCGAATCTCGAACGACACGCCATCCACAGCCGTAAAGTCGCCGAAGCGCTTCGTCAATTGTGAGACCTTCAAAACAGGATTCGGCATGGCACTCATCAAGTCAGGTCAGTCAATTAAACAATAGTGCGCCGCTGATCTTGTCGGAGAGATGGCACGTGTCACACTTTTTGTTCAACACCTTGCCCCTATACTGAGTCGTTCCGTCATGACATCGAAAACAGTCGTTGAGGGCTCTGGCGCGCAGGGCGGATCCTTCCGGATGGGTGGGATACCAGGGCTTGCTGTCGGCAGATACATGGCCACGCGGGATCACGATGGGATAGCTTTTGATTGGTGCATCGTGTACGACACCGGCATGGCAGGTCGTACAGCCTTCTCCCTGTCCACGAACGGTGAATGCCTCCATATGTTGCCGATGGCCCACGACCAGCCCCACATCGTTCACCGGTAACGGAAGATCGCGAGGAGCAATCTCAGACACGCGAAGGATGTGCCGATGACAGCTCACGCACACTCCCGAATCAACTGTCGCTTTGAGATTGTGGGCTTCTGTTGGAGTCCCCAGAAACGTGATAGCCGTATCTCTGGCGCCAGCCAAGACCTTGTCCGTAAGCCATCCCTGGAAACCTGGCCGCACATGGCAAGCAACACAACTAATGTCTTTGTGAGAGGATTTGGCCCAGCTTTCGTAAGAAGGAGCGATGGTGTGGCATCCGGCACAGAACTCAGGCTGATCGGTCAATGGAATCGCAATCCCCGCCAGAGCGACGGCTCCGACCATGACGGCCAATACAAGTGTGGTCCTAGCAGTCGAGTTCATGCTCCCGGCGTCGAAGGGGAAACTGCCGAATCAGAAGCTCAGCCACACCGACGACATCATCCAGATGCAACACAGGCACCGGAAGATCGAGCGGCTTATCGGACACCACCGCAAGAAGACCATCTGATGAGTAGGAGATTTCGCCTAACTGATCGCGCACCACAATGATCTTGGAATAGCCCTCGCTCTTCCATCCCTCTGCAATGATGAGATCATACGAGCGATCCAAGAAACGGTCTCGAACTTCTTCCACCTTGAGCTGTTCGGACACATCAGCAAAAAGGGCCAGACTCCCCTTCGATACGACTATGACACTGCTGGCACCGGCGCGTTTATGACGCCAACTATCCTTGCCCTCCGTGTCAAGATCGAAGCCATGCCCCGTATGCTTGACGGTTGCCACGCGGTAGCCCGCCTTCACGAGTTCGGGGAGAACGCGCTCAATCAACGTGGTCTTGCCGCTATTCGAGCGACCGATAAAAGACACGATCGGAATGGACATGCTGTGACCGTTCATTTCCTATCTATTCACAACACGAGGGACGATGGACGACGGACTGTCCATGCTCTGCCTTGGATAGCCAGGCCTCACCGCTCAACAGCTGGACCGTGACCTCATCGCCGGGATTCACCCGCTCGACTTCCACCGGTACATCGATCAGACAATTGGCTTTGACCATTGATGTCAGAATCCCGGAGCCCTGATCGCCCGTTGTCCGAACCTTGAACAGACCATCCTCTCGTGTCAGGATCCCTCGCAAGAAATGCCGTCGATCGGTGCGTTTGGAAAAAGTCCCCTGAAAGAGGGCCTGCAGCACCGGTCGTCCATAGGTCCGGCATCCGCTCATCTTCAGCAGCGCCGGTCTCACGAGCTGTTCGAACGTCACCATGGATGAGACAGGATTACCGGGAAGGCCGAAAGCCAGCTTGCCTTGAATCAAACCAAATGCCAAAGGCTGCCCAGGTCTGATCGCAAGTTTCCAAAAATTCATCTCGGCGCCGAGTTCCCGGAAGACGGCTTTGGTGAAATCATAGTCACCCATCGAGACTCCGCCGGACAGTACCAGGATATCGGCATTCAACCCCTGCGCAATCTTTTCCTTGAGAGCGGCTGGTGTGTCCCGGGCAATGCCGAGCAAGAGCGGAACCCCTCCGGCTTCTTGCACAGCCGACGCGATCCCATAACTATTCGAGTTGATGATCTTCTCGTCACTGAACCGTTCATCCAGATCAGCCAATTCATCGCCGGTCGACAGGATCGCCACCCGCGGGCGCTGATAGGCGAATACCAATGACTTGGCAAGAATCGCGAGCATCCCCGCCTCACCGGGACGAATTCTGGTCCCCTGTGCGATGATGCAGTCGCCTTTCTTCACGTCTTCACCTTGCGGTCTGATATTGGCACCCTTCGGTTCCGGCTTCAACACACGTACCGACGCCGGTGTCGGCTCAGTGTCTTCAACCTTGAGCACCGTATCCGCCCCTCGGGGCATCGGCGCGCCGGTCATGATCCGGATCGCCTGGCCAGGGCCGACTGTTTTCGTCGGCATCGTCCCAGCTGGCACATCTTCGATAATCGAAAGAGTCACCGGCTTCTGGATGGCATGCTCCTGTTTGATATCCTCCCACCTCACCGCAAACCCATCCATGGCTGAGTTGTCCCACGGAGGATTGTCTCGCTCTGCCACGATATCTTCACCCAGCACACGACCCAAGACATCCAGAATCGAGACTTTCTCAACTCCCAACACCGATGTCGCATCAAGCACGATCCGTTGCGCTTCATGAAGTTGGGTCAATCCGTTCATGGCATCGGCCGCTTTCACTGGCTGAATCCTCTCATTGGCCCAGCAGTCGGCTTTCCCACTTTCAGGAGCGACGTCCCTTTCTTACAGAACGCTTCGACCTGATTGGCAATCTGGTGGTAGGCCTCGGCCGTGGGTGTATCCGAATTGAAGAGCGCGAAGGGTTCCCCGGCATCCGATTGTGTAACCACATCCGGGTCGAGCGGAATTCGTCCCAGGAACGGAACCCCCATGTCGCTCGCGGAAGCTTCTCCACCACCCTTTCTGAACACATCGATATGCGTATGGCAGTGTGGACACTCTAGCCCACTCATGTTTTCCACGATGCCGATGATCGGCACATCACTATCCTTACAAAACGTCACCGATTTGCGCGAATCAAGCAATGCCACTTCCTGAGGAGTCGTGACAATGACGGCCCCACTGACCTGGCCGAGCAAATCGATCGTGGTGACTGATTCGTTGCCCGTCCCTGGAGGAAGATCGATCAGGAGAAAATTCAGATCTTGCCAATCGACTCCGCCCAGGAGCTGATTGATGAATTCATACTTATAGGCATCTCGCCAGATGATGGGATCATCCGAGTTCTGCAACAGAAACGACATGGAGGCAATTTTCAAATTGTACGCCTGAAAAGGAATAATCCCGCCGGAGGTGCTGATCTTGAGCTTCTGCCCTTCGGCTCCGACCATCTTGGGAATATTAGGACCATGGATGTCCATATCGCAAATCCCGACATGCCATCCTTTGAGCGCCAAACTCACCGCAATGTTCGTGGTACACGTGCTCTTCCCGACACCACCCTTGTTGCTCATGATGAGTACCTTGTACTCAATCCGCTCCATCCGTTTGGCCACCAGCCAACGGCTATGTCCTTCCTTATCCTTTTGACATTGTTCCGTTTCATCACAGATGGCGCAGGCCCACATATAGGTACAGGCATCTCCGCTTCCACTGGTGTTGATCACATTGAGTTCACGTGCCATGATCTATCTTTCCGGCGAGCAGGCTACCCTGCGCCTGTACATGCTAACGCTGTCGACCTCCGGGAACCCCCACATAATCCTCTCCTGTGGAAGAGTTCGGCACCGCCACGCCGGCAGCACTCCCTCCAACTCCTGCCCCCGCCATCGCTACCGTCGGAACTGAAGGCTGCTCGGACTCGGTACCGGCCGTGGGTTTTTTCCCAAAGACTTTTGCTCCAAAAATTCCCACCCAGTAGAGCAGAAACATAGGGCCGGCCATCAGCGTTTGATTGAATGGGTCAGGCGTGGGAGTCAGGATGGCAGCAATCACGAACGACCCTAACAGCGCCCACTTCCAATATTGAATCAGGAACGGCGCATCCACCCACCCGAGCTTCGCCATGAGCGTCAGCGCCAACGGTACCTCAAAAATCAGCCCAAACACCATGAGAAACCAAAGGGCGAACCCCACATATTGTGCAATAGAAATCTGCGGGGTAAACCCTGCGTTGACCCCATATGAAATCAAAAAATTCAACGCAAACGGCAGGACGAAAAAAAACGAAAATCCCGCTCCCGCATAAAATGCCAGCGCACTGATACACACAAACGGTCCGACAAACCGTCGTTCCTGGACGTGCAGCCCAGGAACCACGAACCTCCAGACTTCATACAAGAGATACGGCATGGCGAGCACAATGGCACATAGGCCCGCGACCTTGACGTTCTGCCACAGCGCCTCCGCCGGAGCGAGAAAGACAAACGGCACAGTCGGAAGATCGGTCGGTTCCCATGTCAATTGACTGGGAACGAACATGTTCTGGAGCGGAACACGCAGCCATTTGACCAACGCATCGGCATACACGAAGGTCCCCATGAACACGACGGCCAATGCGAGCACCGCACGGGTCAGCCGGGCCTGGAACTCCACCAGGTGTTCCATGACCGGCATCTTCTTATCCTCCAGCGGCTTGAAAACCGAGTCTTGCAGCCACTGGTTCAGTTTGTTCAACACAGAGCCTCGTGCATACGGAAATCCGTTGATCCGACGAGCTGCCGATTGCGTTTCTGGCAACCAGCAGCTCGGCGGATCAACATCTACCCCTGTGCGTCTTACTTCGGATTGACCGCCACGAAGAGGCTGTTCCCCTGACGATTGACCAGCAACACCGCGAGCTCGTCTTTTTTAATTTTCTCGGCGGCCTTTTGGTACTCGCTGAGCGTCTTGACGGATTCGTGGTTGACTTCTTGAATGACATCGCCGCGCTGCAAGCCGGCCGCCTCCGCCTGTCCACCAGGCTCCACCGAAGTGATCACCACCCCAGTTGTTTTGGACGGGATGTTCAATTGACTCATCAACGCATTGTCCAGCGCCTGAACACGAAGCGATGCCAACACATTGTCCGGTGGCTTAATCTGCTCTCCCGCTTCCTTCGGTGGCCCCGGCTCCTTCTTCGCCAAGATCTCATCCGAAGGACGCTCCGCCACCTTCACGGCAATGACCTGCTCCTTCCCTTCCCGGACGACCTTCACCTGGGCGTCTTTCCCGACAACGGTTCGGGCAACCAGATTACGCAATTGACTGACCGTCTGCACCTCTTTCCCATTGAAGGCCACCACCACGTCACCCCGCTTGATTCCGGCGGCATGCGAGGGGCCATTCTCGTTGACGTCGCTGATCAACACGCCTTTTCGCTGATCCGGAAGCTTGAAGGATTTCGCCAAGGCCGGCGTAATCTCCTGAATTGCCACACCCATCCACCCGCGCACGACCTTCCCAGTCTTTTGGAGGCTATCGACGATATCGAGCGCGATGCTACTGGGAATCGCAAACCCGATTCCCTCGGATCCGCCCGTTCTCGAGAAAATCGCAGTGTTAATTCCGATCAGATCCCCATTCATATTGATGAGCGCTCCACCAGAATTTCCTGGGTTAATGGCCGCATCGGTCTGAATAAAGTCTTCATAATCAGCAATCCCGACATTACCACGCCCCAAGGCGCTGATGATGCCGAGCGTTACGGTCGAGCTCAGACCGAAAGGACTCCCGACGGCTAACACCAGATCTCCGACCTCAAGCTTTTCATACTCTGCCCACTTGAGTGACGGGAGATCCTTTGCATCGATCTTCACCACCGCCAGGTCCGTCTTTGGATCGGTCCCGACAACCTTGGCGGAAAACTCCCGCCGATCACTCAACGTCACGGTGATCTGGGTCGCCCCTTCTACGACGTGATTGTTGGTCACGATAAACCCATTGGCATCAAGAATGACCCCGGAACCGGCACTCTGATCAGGTTTGCCGTGCGGAGCAGGGGGGCCGCCATGTGGGGTCGGCGGAGTCGGTGATTCACCTGGCTCTTCCCCAGGAGGTGGTGCTCCGAATGGGCTAGGAGGAACTCCTCCTCGCCTCCGACTCCCTTCTCCTCCGCCGGTGACGGCAATATTCACGACGGCAGGCGTTGTCTTTTTCACAATCTCCGAGAACCCCTGCGCCCATGCTGGAGGAACCCCTGAAGCCGAGACCGGTGACACGCATCCGCTCCCGAGGAACGCGGACAGGGCCAATCCACAACCGATGAGCATGTTCGTCGTTTGCTGAGTCCACATGAACATATCTAAAGTCCTCCAGGATGTGACTCTTCTTCAAGAGTCCTATTTGGAAATGAGCCTCCGCATCAGTTTAACGATCCATCTTACACTACTCATTTGATCGGCTTCAAAGGAGAAAAGGCCGGACGACAGGAGCAGGACCAGTCCGCCCGGATCGGCAAGCGCATGACAAGTCTCTACCACATCAACCCATCGTGTTATAGACCAGGCTTCCTTAACCCGCATTATTCATGAACACTTCTACTGCAACCACCAAGACGCTGCTGCGACAAGCCTGGTTGCGCGTGTGCGGCGGGCAGGCTCGTCCCTCGCGACCTCGACGTACTGTTCAAGTACGCCTTGGTCCCTCGGGCCTCCGCGTGCCCGTCTCGCAAGGCGTCTTGTCGGTTTCGTGACGAACCGTCATGAATAATGCGGGTTAAGACCCGTTGCATTCACGTGAGGTTTCCAGTACCGTGACAAACGGGTAGTTTTATCATGCGAGCAGAAGTAGACTCGGCAGTGACCCACGACCACCGACTCAGCAATAGAGGCATTCTAGCAGGCGCTTGGATCGGCGCGGTACTGCTCGTCCTCGCCGGCTGCGCGACACATCTTGAGTTCCCTCCAATGGGGACTCCCCTTTCCGCCAGCGCCAAACTGGAAACGTCATCCACCCTCAAGGACCTCACGCTTCGCTATACTGATACATGCGGGCAGCTCCAGGAAGTTCCGTTAGGGGGGCGCTTGCAAGAAGCCTTACAGGAAGGCCTTCACCGAACCTTTGACCGTGTGGTTTCTGAAGGAGTAGAAAGTGCCGATCCGCCGGACCATGTCGTCCAGGTCGACCTGGTCGACTCATCATTCGATCTCAATAAAGAGGCACTCTACGACCGTGCCCCGGCCCTGATCCATCTCAACGCGATCGCCCGCGTCTATGACCGAACAGGGACGTTGCTCCGGCACACGGACATTGCCGTGTCGCGGCAGGAACGGCTACGACTCGAACAGGTCTCAAAGAACTGCGATTACATCATTGATCCGTTCATCCAGGACACCACGATCGACTTTGCAACCAGGGTCGCTCTCACCGCAAAACAAGCTGCCGCGAGCCATGACGCAGTCAGCTCGACCGAGCCGACTGCTCCACCACCATCGGAAACTACCGCCGTACCACCTACATTGAGCCCAATACGCCCCGAACAACCACATGGCTCTGCGGCGTCATCCTCTCTCCGATTCAAGGCGCTGTTACTCGATGAAAACAGCGACCTCATGTTCGAAGGTGGCGAACATATTCGCGTCCGCGTCGACATCGTCAATACAGGATCAACCCTGGTGGAGAACGCCTCGGTCTCGTTGACAGGAACTCGGCTCACCCTCGAACAGTTTCCCACGACCGTCTTGAGAATTCCGCCTCTGCAACCGGGCCAAACAAGATCGTTGGAGTTTGTCGCCACCCTGCCCCTGCTCGCGCAGCCGGAACAGGCTGAGATTCGAGTGATGGTGGAGGAACGCAGTGGCGCCGCAGCCCCGCCTCAAACCTTGTCCTTCACGATCGCTCCGACGGGAACCAGAGGTGACGATGTCGATCAGGTATCGACCCAAGCATCCACTGTTCAACACCCAGCCATCTCCGTCGTTGCCATCGGTATCAGTTCCACTCTCACGCAACAGATTCCATCACGCACGCATGCGGCGCATGATGCGGAAACGGTCGCCAAGTATTTCCAGACGCTCGGAGGTGTGCCGTCTTCCAATATCGCCCTGTTGACAGACCGCAAGGCCACCTCTGCGCGAATCGAAAAAACCCTGCGCGAATGGCTCCCGACTCGTTCGACGACGGACGGGATCGTGATTATCTATTTTTCCGGCCAAGCGATGGTTTCGCCAAGAGGGGAAATCATGCTGGTGCCCTATGACGGGACCAAGACTCCAACCAGTCTGTATCGACTAAGCGCACTGGAGTCAGTCCTTGCGAGACTGCATCCGCAGCAGGCTATCTTGATCTTCGACGGGAAAACGTCTCTGATCATCGACCAGACCCAAACACCCCCCACCCCGCGATGGGACCTGGATGGGGACAACACCATTCGATTGATTGCCGTCGAGGGGCTCGCAGCCGGAATTGAAGACGACAGCCACCGTCACGGTCTCTTTACCTACTACCTGCTGCGCGGCCTGCGTGGGGAAGCGGATACGAATCGAGATGGAAAAGTCACGCTTGGAGAGATGAGCGGATTCGTGCGGCAAAAAGTCGCCTGGGCGTCAAAATCACAGTTTGGGACGACCCAACGTCCTCAGATCATCCCATTACTGAAAGCCGATGACAAAGCTACTGACCTGGTCCTCACCACACTGCCATCACTGGCCGCATCCGAAACGCCGTAGCACGTGCGATTCATACCGCTACACAGGGAAGTAGCTTGCCCATCCAGTTAGCACAGGGTCAAACCGGCTCTTTACAGTGCACAAGACAGGGTACGCCCCAACCCTTTGCGGTGTTCCTGTCAGGCCTTCGCCTCGCGGTAGATTTGTTCGAAGCAATAACCCACTAGCAGGCTGCGGAAAAACTCATGTTGACCTCTGTAGCCGTCTCGGATATCGGGGGCCGAGACGACGCTGAACAGCCATACAAGATGCGCAAAAAGGCCGTCCAGCAAGGCCGCAGCGAGTGAAGAGGCGAATCGTACTCTGGGCCGTACGTTGAGCCTCTGAGCGATGCGAGAACGCCGCTGGCGGTCTTTTTCCGCATCCTGCTAGCCCGCATTATTCATGACGGTTCGTCACGAAACCGACAAGACGCCTTGCGAGACGGGCACGCGGAGGCCCGAGGGACCAAGGCGTACTTGAACAGTACGTCGAGGTCGCGAGGGACGAGCCTGCCCGCCTGGCCGCCGCACACGCGCAACCAGGCTTGTCGCAGCAGCGTCTTGGCGGTTGCAGTAGAAGTGTTCATGAATAATGCGGGCTAGACCATGTTCCGGAACAGTTCCTTGTTAACCCCAGGCTCGGTTGCAATCTCAGCCTGCGCATTTCAAGCCCGTCGCAGGACATAGAGCTGGCAATGATCGTTGTATCCAACATGACGACATATTTTTCTGCGTAACGCCATGGTATCCCAAGAGGTTATTCCATAAGGTCAGTGACAACGTTATGCACTGGCTAGTTGAATCCGTGCACAAAAAAGGAGGGTGAGGAGTTGCCTCCCCACCCTCCTGGGATCTGCGCTAATGCAAATCTAGACGAGTAGTTGCCTCTCGCATACAGGCTGCTTCTATTGACCGACGACTTGAAGTTGAATACTCCCGGTTTCCACCAACGCAGGGTTAATGGTGATCGTGTACGTGTCCGTCGTAGCTAGCGTCACCGTATTGAGGTTAAAGCTGGATGCGGAACTCGTCGTCCCCGCTTGCAGAACTCCACTCGGTGTATAGAGGTTCACGGCTACGGTCTCAAACTTATTATTGGTCGCCTTGACTGTGATCTGCTGGTTCGCCGTCCCGCTAAACGTATAGCGACCGCTCTGACCGGCTCGGCTGATCATGATCTGCCTCTGTGCGGCATTGATCTTAAGCGAGTCTGACACCTCCGTGGAGAGTGTGAGTGTCATGTTTCCTGTGTAGGGTCCACCTGGACGAACCAGCACGGTATAGACACCGGTGGTCGGCAAGGGGTTGGAAATTTCGAGCGCACCCCCAGCCGTCCCGACGGCCGTAGAAGCCAGTGGGGTTCCATCCTGGCTCAGCAGCGACACGCTGCTCGACGTGAGTCCAACCGCTGTAAGCCCAAGGCTCACCCATTGTCCGGCATTGCCGTTGAACGTGTACCGTGCCGTTTTACCTGGTTTGTTCAGGCTCACGGTCACTGGCGCCCCATCAAGCGCAATCGTGCCGGAAACGGGTGACGACAGCGCGAGGGTCATACTACCGGTGTTATTCCCCACCGGATCCACTACAACGGTATAGGTGCCGGTTTCCGGCAAGGCCGTGCTTGGGTCGAGGCTACCACCGCTGGCCCCTATCGTCGTCGAGGCGAATGTGCTGCCATCCGGCTTCAGCATCGACAGCGTACTGGAAGCAATTGAGACCCCCGTGAGACCGAGGTTGACCCATTGACCAGCCGTCCCGTTAAACGTGTAGAGCGCACGTTGACCTGGTACCGTCAAGGTCGTGGTTGCAACTACTTGGTCCACCATCATGGTGCCGGTAAGATCCGGTGCGTTGTAGAGTGCGAGTTTCGCACTACCGGTGTAATTCAGTTCAGGGTCGATCAACACGGCATAGGTCCCGGACGCCGGAAGAATTTGAGCGTCCGCCACCGCACCAGCATACGCAAACGAGGTGGGTTTGCCCAAGGGAGTGCCGTCTGGCTTCAGGATGGAGACATACCCGCTTCTGATCGTCACCTCACTCAACTGCAGACTGACCGCTTGGCCGCTGTTCCCTGAGAAGGTATAGCGCGCGTTTTGCCCGGCGCGCCCAATGCCAACTGGTACTGCCGAACCCTGAGGGACAATCGCGCCCTCCAGTTCATTTGAAACGGTGATTGTGAAGCTTCCCGTATAGGTGCTGAGGGGGTCGAAGAAAATCGTATAGGCCCCGGTCACCGGTAGCTCCATCAGGTCCACACTGCTGCCATTCATTTCGCTGGATGAGATGGTCGCTCCGGAATCGGCGGTGAATTGGTATGCGGTCGCAGATGTCTGGACCTGGGTCTGTGAGGAAAGTGGCCGATTGCCCATGGTCGCATAGTAGTTCTTGACTGCGGTCGGCTGCCTGGCGATCAACCCACCATCCGGCCCATAGACCGACACTTGGAACTGCGTCAGACTGACCGCGCTAAAACCGAGATTGATGCGTTGCCCAGCCGCCCCCTGAAAAGTCATTGCCCCATTCTTGTTCGGCGTGGCAATCTTAACCGTCACGGGATCCCCTCCGACGGTGACGTGCCCATTGTATTCAAGGTCTGCCGCCACGATCCCTGGTGGGAGGGCACCACCCTCCCCTGCTTGACTTGTTTCTGTACCAACACTGAACGTCATTCCCGCTGATGCAAGCGCGAGCGATACTGCTACGACTGCTACTCGGCACTTCACCCATGGACATAGGCTGTGCATAGTCGCCCTCCTAATAGTTCAAAATAAGAACACTGATGGTTCGCTGTAAATAGATCATCGCGTGTGAGCTTTTAAGGCGATTCTAGCTCGTCCGGCGGACTGTACCCCTTTTTGTATGCAAGGCGCAATCCCCCCAAGCCTTCCAACATCACTATTCCCCACCCTCAAACGAGGGGATCGCGGCACAGAACGTCCAGTATCTGGATTGTGGTAGCAACTGACGTGGCGAAGCGAAGAACGTATGACCTGGGTCGGAAAGGCATCATGAACCGCGCTGACCATTCGTGCCTCCAGATAGGCCGACACGCAAAAAGAGAGGGCGAGGAGTTCCCTCCCCACCCTCTCTTTTTCTTAGTTCTCTTATGAACTTACGAGGATCAGCCGAGCAAGTCGTTACTCGCTCTTGCAGAAGCTCCGCTCATAATTGATGATGTTCCAAGCTTCTTCTTCGGTGATCGCTGCCGGGACCAAGGATACCATTCCAGTCCCAGGGCTGCCGTTCTTGATGACCCACATAAGCTCGCCATCTTTCCGCTTCTTGTGGAACTTGCAGTTGGTAAAATCGCGTGGGCTTGGATTCAGGATCTTGCCCGCTTCTCCCTGGCCATCGCCGGCCTTGCCATGGCAATTGAAGCAGGTACCTTTCCCTTCATACAATGCTTTGCCCTTGGCGATGCTTTCAGGCGAGGTGGCGATCGGATTCTTCAGTGCCTTTGCATCCGCCATCTGATCCGGCGGAACGCGAGGCTTGGTTGGATCCTTTTCTTCAGCTCCCACCACCGAGACCGAGAGAAACATCACTGCTGCGGTAATTCCCAAAAACTTGGACAGATACCCCATCACATGTCCTCCTTAGATTATGTTAAACCCACCCAGCCTGTATCGAGCGTCAGGCCGCCGACCCATCATCGCTACCTTCAACAGCCAGTTAAACGCTCGAACTATACCAACCAGTCTAAATTTCTGTCAAGAAAACATCCCTCGGCACCGCCTGTTACTTATTTCATGATCCTACATCTGATGAAATTCAAGCCCTATGCCACTGATGTCAAAAAGTAAAGCATGCAAATTTCGCCATTTATGTGGCTTATCAGGTCCACCTTCCCTTGTATTCAGTCCACCCGTGACACCTTTGCGCCTCAACAAGGCCATCCATGCCTCATTAGTAACGACAATAACCACGATGATGTGACAGTGGCGTACGATGTAACCAGCCGAAACCGATCTGGGTCCGGAATGAGGTGATCCGCCTCAAGGCGTTGATGCCAGAGGCCGGCTGTCGGACCATCGCCCATCATTTCAATCGGCGCTGGAAATCCCGGAGACAGATGACCGTGAGTAAGACGTATGTGGCGGACACCTGTCGCAAACACCAGTACCTCATTTATGAAGCCCGGCGGAAGATGAAACATCGCGTGCCACGCCCGATGCCACGCAATCACATTTGGGGGTGCGATCTCTTAACGAGGACGGATCAGCAGGGGCAGCCGCATGTGGCTCTCGCGCTCGTGGATCATGGGAGCCGAGCCTGCCTGCGGCTACAATCCCTCACGAACAAGTCATCGATGCGATTGTTGAAGGAACTTGCACAAGCCGTGAGGCGCTATGGTCGTCCGCAGTTTCTTCGGACAGACAATGAAGCCGTCTTGGTCTCCCGCTGGTTTCGATTTGGCCTGTGGTGGTTAGGGATCCGGCAGCAGCGCATTCAACCCGGCTGTCCCTGGCAGAACGGCCGAGTGGAACGATTCATTGGCACGGTAAAACGAGCACTGGCGACCGAGCCGATTGGGGATGGGCGTGATTTCACCGACGCTCTGCGGGATGTGCGCACCTGGTACAACCACGATCGGCCGCACGATCATTTGCAGGGGCGAACCCCAGCAGAGGTCTGGGCCGGGATCGATGTCTTCAGAGCCAAGCCAGGCTAGTGAAGTGGCGTCAGGGGTGAGGCGTCAGGCGTAAGGGGTGTAGGGGCAATCACGGCACGAGTGTCCGGCAGATCAGGAAGAGATCCGTGCGAATGGAGCCGGACCAGGAGAAAACGGAGGTCGAACCCCAGAAATTAGTTCAGATGGGAGAACAAGATCAGCTCACGATGACGTACTGAGGCGCGATTCGTCAAGGAATGAGGCAGCGTGTCACCACTGAGCCCCGCACTGTCCGCGCGGACGGGACACTGCGAGAGGTGGCACGTCCAGCACTGCCCTGGCAGGTGTTCCGATGGATGTGACATTTAGCTGCGAGTCAAGCCCGAAACCCTTACAGGCGAGCGGGCCAGTCTTTTGCCCTTTTCATAAACTATCAGGAGCTCCTTTAACTTCTTTCTCTTCCCTTGCTTCTTTTGTTGCCACAATCTCATTTCTCGACTGCAGACATCATAGATGAGCTCGATCCCGCGATAAAATCCCCTCTTTAAATCTCCAGTGCCAGGCCGTGCTTCACTCACAGGATGCGAATGAAATGTGCCCAGTATTCGTTTGGAAGATTGCGCTAGAGACGCTGTAACAGTTTTCATATCAGAAAGATGCACTTCATAACTGCCACGATTCACACTGTGATTCTTTAAAAACCAAAATGTGAGACGTTTTCTTTGATCAACCAGCAACGCACCGCATACTTCAGAATGATCCCGCTGTTGGGCACGATAGGCGCGCCGGTGAAGTCTGTATCTTTCCCGATCGGATATAAAATATTCTACTTGCAGTGGTCGCTTTTTGTGCATACCGAGACATTAAGTCTGCATAAGAGGAATCATCTGTATCATGGGAATGCCGGGAAGAATGGTCTGACAAATATTGGTGGCCTTGCAGTAAAAGGAGGAACTTGAGGCGCCTTGGGTACTGTAGTCGGTGGAATTGGATCTACAGGCACGGGTGCAGTGGGTGGAAGCGTGAGAGGCGGTACATTCGCTGATTCCCGATGATGCTCTTGATTTCGAGATGGCCTTCTTCTCAGTTCCTTGATTCTTCTCCTAATCTGCTCTTTATCCCTTTGGCAGAGCTCTGGATCTTTGAGCTGTTTTTCTAGCTCCTTGATGGTTTTCTCTGGTTCTAGAAATCCAGGGTCCTCTCCTCCAAGAGTACTTCGGGGTTCTAATCCAAAGGGATCCAGCCAAAACGTAGGGTTGTTGAGGACATAGGCGTAGAGATTAGGATCCCCGCCCGCGAACCCACTTGGGTCCTTCTGTAAAAGCCGTCCTGTGGCCGGATCATAGTAGCGCGACCGGTAATACATGAGCCCGCTTTCGCTATCCAACTCCCGTCCCGTATACGTATACGGCTGATCGACGGTGCCAGGGCTCTCCAAAATGTTCCCATATGCGTCGTACACATAGGACTTCGCGGTGGCACCAGCTGAGTCCGTCAGGTCCGTGACTGAACCAAGCCCGTCCTGATGGTAGAAAAACGTGCTGCCGCCCTTTGTCACGGCAATTGGCTCGTCAATCCCAGGGCCATGGGTGTACCGCGCTTGAAGAACATTCGCGCCATCATACTCTAAGAGGATGTCCTCGCCGTCGTAGATATACCGCTTGGTTTGCCCATTCGCGACTTTCTCGATGCGCCGGCCGAGCCCGTCGTAGCGGTAGGTGCTGGTGAAGGCCGGCGTGGGATTCCCGGCCGTGAACTCTTCCACCTTCGTGAGTCGGTTCTCTGCGTCATACGTGTACTGGCTATAGTTCCCGGTCGCGAGGAGCGTCTTTCGGATGAGATTCCCATTGTCATCGTATTGATAGCCGTGCGTCGCATCCGCCGTCAGTTGGTTGCCGGCATTCACGACCGAGCCGTCCGTCCGATAGCCACTCCCCCTGCCGATTGCGTGATGAGTGTCCCCGTGGCCGTGCTTTCGAGCACACCATTGATGTAGAGCTGCCAGGTGCCATTGCTGTACGTCACCGCGGCGGGAATCCACTGCCCCGCTTGGACGACCGTCGTCGACGAGACCGTCAAATTTCCATTGCACCCACTGACGACATGCCCCGTGGGATCGACATAGAGGTCCCAGTCCCAGATGCCGCTTGTGGGAGACTTGACCACGACCACTTGAAACTGGCCGCGTGGCTGCGTCTGGACCCAGGCCGCGAGCGTGAACGACCCCGTGCGAGCGAGATTGAGATTCGTGGCAAACGGGATCGCCACATGATCATTCACGCCATCCAAGCTGAAGGCCTGGCCCACTCGTCCCGTGGCGAAGGTGACGCCGTTCTGCAGGATGCCCGCGTTCCCGTCCTGACTGTCCGTCGCAGTCCCCTCCGCCCGCCACCAGCTGACCAGCCCGGTAGTCGGGGATGCGGGACAGGTGTTCGCATCAGACGCGGCCACGCGACTCAGCCGATTCAGCACATCGTAGGCGTAGCTGGTCTGCCCGGTCGGATGAGTGAGCGCCAGCCGATTGCCGGTTTTGTCGTAGTCAGCGCTCAACGTCACAGTTGGTTGGT
>WBZQ01000057.1_pt1 | contig 67965 bp, 67 predicted proteins | sample 5204251 | NCBI WGS metagenome assembly WBZQ01 (sample SAMN12412402, study PRJNA552823) | activated sludge metagenome | isolation source: activated sludge from nitrification reactor of wastewater treatment plant... | place: USA: Virginia | collected 2017-09
AATGGGCTGAAGCCTGGCCCTTCGCTGATGCCCTTACACAACTCTATACTCGAGTCCGATTCGGTCACGCTTCCCTCACGCCCGAAGACCACAGCACCGCCGAAAACCTGCTGCGCAGGCTCCGCACGCTGGAACGAGCGACCACCCGCTCACCACAATAGTGCGGAGTGAGGCCACGCTTCAGCCGTCGACTGAGACACAAAGAGGATAACCGGGAGCGAAAGAAAAGGGCGTGCGCGGCCGGAAAGTCCAGCCGCCAATCAAGTCCTGACAGGGCGAACAAAACGACAGATGATGCTCAGCTAGGATTTCAGCGGGCAAAGAGACGGGTCAAGGACTGACCGTTGTTGTCCAGAACGATATGGGCCACGAGCGAGCTAAGGAGGAGTGTGAATTGGAGCGGGAAACGGGATTTGAACCCGCGACCCTCGCCTTGGCAATTCTGAAAAGAGTAATTTCGTAAGGGCTTGATTGAGCCGTGGTTTCCCCGATTTTCCCTGATAGTGGCTCAGCTTAGGCGCTGTCTATTGAGTCGATAGGCTATGATGGAATTGAGCGGTTCTGACAACTTCTAGCACAAATCTAGCACAGGGAAAGTGGCTCTAACTAGTCAAGCTGATCAGCAGTGACTTACGTAAAGGCATTTGGCTTTACCGGTTGGACTAAAAAGGCCTTCGTGATGGTAGTCGAACCATTTCGGTAATCCGTGAGCCACGGTTTCATCATGTCGGGTGAGTGTCACACCTACGGCATTCAGATCATCCTTGATCTGTTGAACGGTTTTTCCACGATCCAAGAGATCATAACCATATCCAATAGCCACGCTTTCATTTGAAAGTTTACCGTCCGCGTGGGGCTTGAGCTGTCTGGTGCTAGTCCTTAGCCGCAATAAATTCGCCTCAGCAACCTTCAACTAATAATCTCTTTCTGCCCTGTAGAACCCCTGCAAATAAGTCGTATGCCATCCGGTTATCATCACTGACCTCCAGAAAATGGCTCTGTTCGTACTTTCAAATAGCACACATCGTCCCTCTTGCCCGATTCTTTTTCATCCGGATCTGGACCACCACCGTACTTCCCTCCGCGATACTTCGTGATCACCAGCACTTTCGAAAACTCTGTTACTGGATCTGTTCCGCTGGCGAGTTCATACAATGGGCGCAGGGCAACATAGACCGTCCCTTCAAGCACAAAGGGCTCCAAGCGAGAGATACTTGCCATTGATGGAATAGTGCTACTTTTCTTGTTTCCAGCACGACTCTGAGAGAGCAAGAAGTAGCCGTCGTGAGAAATCCTGCCGGGGCTATGGGTAATTTCCATAAGTGTCCATCGTTTCTCGCTTGGTCCTAGGCTCGGGAAGATATAGAGAGTATCTCTATCGTATCCGCTCACGGGACCTGTTCGTCGGAAAACTAAGTTCATCTTCCCATCATTGTCGATATCGAATTGCGCAACCTCAACAAGATCCATTACTTCCCGGTCTCCGTCCATACGGGTGACTGTTTCTTTTTTCCAACCAATCAAGCGAAACTCGTCATGTTCGTCGTATTTTTCAGTTCCAAACTTGACGAGATCCTGATTGAACATCGTAAGCATATGCTTGCAAACCTTGTCGTTCTTGCTCATCAGCAACGTATACTCAACGCCCTGAGCAAATTCGCTCGGCTCCATCTGTCCTGCGAAGACTTGCGTGCCGAAGCCTACCCACAGCACCAGTAGTGCTCCCATGATCTTGTATGACCTCATGCCGCCGTCCTTTCGCTTATTGCCTCGTGCGATGTCACTCAGGCGAGCCTCGTCTTCCCGGCATTTCCCGATGTACGCACCAGCCACGGTCATCGAAAAGTGTGAGGACACCGCTCTGCCCTACCTCTGTGATCCGGTTCCACTCTTGTCGGCTGCTCTGATCCTAGCCCATAACCCAAGGAATGCCTGCCAAACTTTTTTTTCGCGCACCAGTCAAAACCAAGCTGATTTCTGTTCGCTCCTTGGCCCTCCTGCAAACGATGCGCACAATTGCCGCCACCAGCGCAGCAAAGCGCACATACGCATCTTTATGCTCACTTCCTTTTGCGTCTGAGCTGTCCCAAAATCTGTCCTCTATTGTCCCCTCGTGCCCCCTGCTGTCCCCTCGAGGGTTCTTTACTGCGTGGTGGCGTTTGCATAAGGTCGGAGTGTGCAACGGAACGGTCACAGGGATGCAAGGACACCACCAATGGAGCCCTGTTCAAGGCAACTCCGTCGTCCATCACTGGGAGACAAAGCCGGTCCGCGCCGCATGCCGATAGGCTGCGGGGCGGAGCGGAATGGCCCCCGTCTTGGTAACACGGGGGCGCTACCCACAGTGCTCATTACAGGAGTTCGATAGCGTCCATGGATTCCAGTTTTACCCTTACGATTGACTGGCTGGCCTTTACCGTCTTGGCCAGTAACCCCCAAGAGACCATGCGGGTCTTAGGCGGGGACTGGAGCAAGGCCAGAGGCGGCTTCCGAGGCTATCCCTTATCGTGGATGAGAACTGACGGGCTGCGCGGGGTCGGCAAATTGGGCACCAATGCCCCTCGTCGTCCGAATGAAATCCATGTGGATCTGTCGGGCGGCCTCGCGTCCGCCCTGACACTGGATCAAATCCGCACCCTGCTCCAGTGGGTGCATAAACAACAGGGACACGTCACGAGGATCGACTGCGCCCTGGATGACCGAGCCGGATCGGTCCCGGTCAGCACGATTCGAGAGGCCGTCGCTGCCGGCCAGTGTGTGACTCGGGCGGCTCAGGTCCGGCATATCGTGTCCAACTTGACGCATGGGACGGGAGCGACGACCGGCGAGACGATGTACTTCGGAAGTCCGCAGAGTCAGACCTTGCTGCGAATTTATGACAAACGCCTCGAACTCCAGAGCAAAGGACAAGAGCACTATCAGGACTACGGGACGCGATGGGAATTAGAGTTCAAGAAGGATCGGGCCGAACAGTGTGCCCGAGCATTGGCCACCTTAGACGAAGCCGATTGGAAGGAGTTGGTCATCGGCTTGCTGCGGTCCTATGTGGACTTCCGGCAGATTCCGAAGGATGCCGAGGATGAAGAACGATACCGGGCTCCCGTGTTGGAGTGGTACGCCCTTCTGACGGTGGGATTTCAGAAAGGGCGATTGGCCCAGGAGCAGCAGGTGCAGACCCTGCAGAATGTGAAACGATGGGTGAGTGACACCCTGACGCCGATGTTGGCGGTCATTTGTGCCACCCCTGGAGGGGAAGAATGGCTACTACAGGAAATTGTCAGGGGCATTGCTCGGTGGAAAGACCGACACCGCAATTTGCTCAAGCAACCACCCAATCGGTTTCACCGGTCTGCCGGCGGTCACGCGGGCAGCCCATACTAGGGGGACTGGGGGTGTCGCAAGACTCCCCCGGTGTATCTGCATATGCTTACCGTCAAAGAACTCTCGGCTTGGCTCAAGATCAAAGAATCCACACTCTACCTCTGGGCCTCACAGAACAAAATTCCTTGCCGTCGCATACATGGACTGGTCCGCTTTGAAGCTGAGGCCATCCAGGCGTGGCTGAATGGCTTTGAGACCAGTCATGGCAAGCCATTCATACTGCCGACTCGCCACGACACCCGTGACCTTGACCAGCTCATTGAAGCCTCAAAACGCGAGGTCTATACTTCCCGGCACGGGGAAACCATTCAGTCAAGCCTCATCCGTAAGGAGGATGCAGATGGGGCTATTTAGACGCAATAAAGTGTGGTGGATGACGTTCATTCATCAGGGCCAGCAGGTACGACGTTCCACAGGAACAACAGACAGGCGCCTCGCTGAGGCTATCCTGGGAAAAATCCGGGTGAAGATTGTCGAGGGCCGATTCTTTGACACGTTGGAAGCTAAAGACCACACGTTCAACGACATGATGGATCGATATCTCAAAGAGCGATCAATCACGAAAGCCCCGGCAAGCCGACAGCGGGACGAGCAATGCCTCGCACATCTGCGAGACGCATTTGGTCCACTGACTCTCGCGGAGATCACACCGAAGCTCCTCGCGGCCTATAAAGCGAAGAGACGCGAGACGACCAAGCCGGCAACAGTCAACAAAGAGTTAGGCTTGGTCCGCCACGGCTTCAATGTCGCCATTCGAGAATGGGAATGGTGCCGGGACAATCCCATGCAGCGAGTCTGCATGGAAACAGTGCGCAATGAGCGAGACCGTTGGATCTCTTCCGAAGAAGAAGGACGGCTCCTGGCAAATTCGGCACCCTGGCTTCAAGACATGATTGTCTTTGCGTTGAACACCGGCATGCGACGGGGCGAGATTCTCAACTTGCAGTGGCAAGCTGTTGATCTCATCCGACAGGTCTTGGTGGTCATGCGAAGCAAGAACGGCGAAAAGCGGACCGTCCCCTTGAATGGCCGCCTGGTCGAATTGCTTCGCAGAAAAGCGACCATGCAAGCAAAGGGATCGTTCGTGTTTAGCAGCGCGGCTTCGACATTAGTCGATGCTCGCAATCTCACGCGATCATTCAGACTGGCGGCGAAGAAAGCCCAGTTGATCGACGTGCGCTTTCACGATTTGCGGCATACATTTGCCACACGTCTCGCGCAAGCAGGCGTGGATCTGTACAAGGTGCAACGATTACTGGGGCACAAGAGCGCCGCGATGACACAGCGCTACGCGCATCACTCACCGGAGAGTCTGAGAGAGGGAGTGTTAATTCTGGAACGCATTCACCCTGAGATATCACAAAACTATCACAGGGAGACTGCTACTGCCGGAGAGTGTTGTGCAAGTGCTTGAGAAAATTGGAGCGGGAAACGGGATTTGAACCCGCGACCCTCGCCTTGGCAAGGCGATGCTCTACCACTGAGCTATTCCCGCTTCCACCGACAGAAGAAGCGGGATTCTACCGGCCATGCGTAAAGACTGTCAAGCCAGGCAGCAGAAATATCCTCACTACCGCGACTCTACGTATCTGCCTACGCAGAGCCACCATCACAACCGACCGTCTGCACGAAGCGCGGATGGCCCCTCTTCTCGAAAAGATACAGCCTTTCGACTCAGACCTGCGTGCTTCTTCTGTCCACTTGACGGACCTGCGAGGCTTGAGTAGAGTGAGTCAAATGTCGGCCCACTCCATCCTCATCAGCGAGGTACCCTTAGCGTGACCTCACGTCCTCAGCCGTCCGCTCCGTTTGCAGCACAGGCTATTCCCTTCGACGAGTATCTCGCTTCGGGCAAGATCCCCGAGGGGCTTCTCACGAGTGAATACATCGGACAACAGTTTGTTGAGCGATTGGTTCACTACGTACTGAGCGTTCCTGCCGGGAGCTACACGATGGCACAACTCAGTCGTCTTCTCGAGGAGCTGGATCCACGCGCCCAGGTCTTCTTCTTCAAGCGACTGAAAGAAAATAGTCCGGATAGTCTGAAAGATTTTGCCCCGCTGTATTATGGATTCATGAACGAGTTTCATTCCCTCCTGTTTACGTAAGTCACTACCCAGTAAAAAAATACCTTGTCGGCCTCCCATTCTCAGGTATAATCACGAGAACCTCTTAATGAGCCAAGGAGTACTATGAATCCCACGTTACAGCGCGCCGTTACGAGTTTTTATAATCTGGTGTACGAAGCCCAGACTTTTGCCACCACCATGTCTCGGATCGACACTGCCGAGCAGGAGCACTATGCCGGGCGGATCGAGGGGCTGAACTGGGTTTTGGATCGCTGTCAGGAGCTGGAGGACATGGATGCCAATATCACTCCCACGACACTGCAACGTGTCCTGACGGAAGTGAAATCGGACTTGGATCATGAGCTCTCCGTACAGCGACGCGAAAAAGGCCGACGGGCCGACGGACGCGAGGAAGCCCTGACCTTCGTGGCGGACTACTTGTCCAGCCTGATCACGGCAACTGAGATCGAATCCGCCAAAACCTCCGTGTAACCGCCTGTCGATTGTCTCCAGGCTTATCCTTCGTCATGGCCTCCTCCGAGGGCGACTATGGCCCGTGAGTGGATCATCTTCGCCGTTTGTCTCGGCTTGGGAGGCCATATTGCCCTTGCCGTGGTATTGCACGCGCCTGACCTGTGGCCATGGAGCAAAGCCTGGCTCTACGGGTTGCTTTCAGGCGTCGCGCTCTATGTCGTGGTTCAGGTCATCCGTTCACTCTGGTGGATTTTTCGCGGCAGGAACGCTGAGGAGCCGGAAACACCCGAGGATCAACGTATCGGCCACTCTTGATTCCAATCGGGCAGGCATCGTCCTGTTGCACCGCATCGATTTCCCTCAGTAGAATACCGCTCATGCAGCCACGTTCGAACAGACCCTCGCCGCCCAATTGGCCGCCACGCGCCATACGACCGCGCCCCGCATCGTCACAGCCAGGCCAACGCCAGACAGATCAATATGACTCGTTTAATGCCTCCCTGCTCTACTGCGGACAATGCCGCCAGGCAACTCCTACACGTCAACGGCTCCTGCTCGTCCTGCCGACAGGCAATCTCTACGAATACTTCTGTGCTCAATGCGGAGCCTCAACCGGCTCAAAGACGGAAAGTGCTTCGGCAGAAGGTGGACTGCTCGCCCCGTAAGCAAACGGGCCGCCATTTACGGCCAAACGATCACTGCAGCATGTGCGTTCACCCATAACACGCCGAACCCTACGCCGAGGACATCACTACCCATGACAAAGCGCGAGCGCCTGCCAAGGGAGTACTCGCGCTAAGGAAGAAAGGACTGAGGGAGGGTAATCAGGAAACCTGATCGAGAGGGATACCTTCGTCGATCAACATGACAGGAATGTCTTCTCGAACGGGGTAGAGAATCTTGCTGTCGGACCGGATCAATCCTCCGTCGAGCTTCTCCGTCACCGGCTTTTGGGCTTTATTTTTGAGCACCCCGCGTTCAATCGCACCGTTCACCTTTTGAATCAACTGCTCGTCGGCCAGAGCCACGGCCTGCTTTGTTTCGGGGCAACACAGTATGGTTAACAGATCCTTGTCGAGATTCACTTTTTTTCCTGCGGCATTGCTCACAATATCTCTCACAATCTCACCCGATCGGGGTGACTGATGGTTACGGGAAAGATAGTCCAAATGGATCGACAGATCAAGAATATACCAAATCGCCCTCCTTTCTGATATCGTCATTGATCTATTCCCCCTTCACTCACCAACATCGGGACGCGACGTGACTGCTTCGCATCGGCTCGGACGCATTTTCCTTACCGGACTCCTCGTGCTCCTTCCGGCCTGGACAACGTTTCTCATTTTGGCCGCGCTGTTCGAAACACTGGATTCCTTCTTGCTCAATCTCATCGGCCGGCAGATCCAGCCCTATGCCCCGGGCCTTGGCCTCCTGCTGCTCATTGGAATGGTACTCACAACCGGAGCCATTGCCACGCAAGTCATTGGGCAACGAGTGGTGCATTGGACCGAGGCCGCCCTGGACCGGATCCCCTTGATTCGCAGCATCTATATGACCCTCAAGGGCATGACGGATTTGCTGAACTACCGGGCACGCTTCGGACAAAGCACCGTGGTGGCCTTCCCCTTTCCACGCGACGGCCTTTGGGCCCTGGGTTTCGTCATGGGCTCTCCACCGGCGGCACTTCAAATCGCACCGATGGTGGAATTGGTGATGGTCTTTGTCCCGACCGCCATCCATCCCTTCACGGGATACTTGGCTATGATTCCCAAGACACAATTGCACCCGCTGAACCTGTTGCCGGAAGAGGCATTGAAGTTGGAGTTTTCAGCGGGACTCTATCGTCCCTTATCAGGCTGGCTGACGTCGCCCGCACGGAACCCGTCATGAGCCTAGTCGATAGCCTGACCGTACGTCCCGCCACACTGGACGACCTCGACGCGCTCACGACATTCAGCGCCGCCATGGCTCTGGAAACTGAGCAACGCATACTGGATCGCGCACGCTTACGCCTGGGAACCCGAGCGGTTCTCGAACAGCCTGAACGAGGGCAGTTTTACGTGGCAGACGTGCGGCCAAAGCCGCGAGCCGATAGAATAACCGTAGGCCAACTGCTCATCACGTACGAGTGGAGCGATTGGCGGAACGCCCAATTCTGGTGGATCCAGAGTGTGTATGTTCACCCTGACTGGCGACGCAAAGGCATCTATCGGTCGATGCATGGCGCCATCATCAACTTCGCGCAATCGCAAAGAGGGGTGTGCGGCGTCCGGCTGTACGTCGAAGGCGACAATCACATCGCCAAATGCGTCTATGAACGAGTCGGGCTCTTGCCATCCAGCTACCAGGTGTACGAATCTGACTTTGTCCTGCCCAGACCACACAGCGTCGGCACAAAGGCGTAAGTCAGTCCGATCGATGTCCGTATAAGGAGGATCACATGCGACGAGTGAGTGTGCTTCTGGTTCTGATGCTCCTCACATTGAACGCCTGCGCGTTCAGCCGAGGCACCCTCGGCGACGAGATCAAGACCGACACCGTCAACTCCATCAAGAAGGGAGTAACCACCAGGTCGGAAGTCCTGGCTCTACTCGGCGCTCCTGACCGACTCCTTCAACTGAACGGACGTGATCTCTTTCAGTACTACCGGTACGATGCCAAGGTCGGCAGTCTGCTGTTGATCGTGCTCAATTTTTCGCGCGTGTCGATCAAGAGCGATGATCTGTTTGTGGTGATCAATCGGGAAGGGACCGTCGAGGAAGTGATCGCCTCAAAACGAACAGAGGGCCTGGAATTCCGCTTCTGGCCATTCGGAGACTAAGGTCATGACCGGCTGGAACCGCTCCGTCACGTTGCTGTGCTCCGCAGTCATTGCCCTGGCCTTGTCCGGCTGTAACGTGGCCCGCCTCACGATCAACACCCCCCTGACGCCGGAATCGGTCGCCTTCATTGCGGAAGGCCGCACCACACTGGCCGATGTCGTCGACACACTCGGAGCACCGGATTCCATTACCGATACGGAAACAGGAACCATCGTCACCTACCGGTTCCTCAACGCCAAATATTCGCGGGTCAATTTCGGCTGGCTACTGAAACCTTGGTCGCCCGTGGATCCCGACCTGGTGTTCTCGCGCTCCGGCCTGGGCACAGACGCGTTCGAACTCCTGTGCGACGACCATTGGATTGTCACTCACCACGCCTTCGTGCGTCACCGCCCGGCACCGCCGTTCACACCCTATCCCTTCTGACCCTTCTTCAACGAGTGCCGAATCGGTGAATTGCCGCCCCCTGCACATCTCGTTATAATGCCGCTCATGGGTGCAGGTTCTTCCGACGAGTCATCGAGCCAACAGGCCCCCGGCACATCATCCTCCTATATCCCGGCTGATCACGACATCGACTTTCTCCAGCGCGACGAACTGCGCCCCCTGCGCCTCGGGCTGGAGTTGCTCAAGCCGGAATTGATACAGACCGAGCAGGGTATCCGCTCGACGATCGTGGTTTTCGGGAGCGCACGACTGCTGGAGCCATCGCGCGCACTCCAAGCGCTGGAACAAGCCTCGGCAGCATTACAGGCCTGTCCCGACGATCGAACCTGTCAGCAACGTGTCGCCGTAGCCGAACGCCGTCTGGCCCTCTCGCGATACTATGATGTCGCCCGGGAATTCGGCCGGCTTGTGTCCTCAACCTGCCAAATCGACGGGCAATGCGACTACGTCATCGTCACGGGTGGCGGCCCGGGCATTATGGAGGCGGCCAATCGTGGAGCCGCGGACGCAGGCGCCAAGTCCATGGGGCTCAACATCACGCTACCGCACGAGCAGCGGCCCAATCCCTACATCACGCCAGACCTCTGTTTTCAGTTTCGGTATTTCGCGCTGCGCAAGATGCATTTTCTCCTCCGAGCCCGGGCCCTGGTCGTGTTCCCCGGTGGGTTCGGTACACTCGACGAACTTTTCGAGACACTGACCCTTCTCCAGACCGGCAAAACGCGCAACATCACCATCATCCTGATGGGGCAAGCCTTTTGGGAGCGCCTCATCAATTGGCCGCTGTTAATTGAAGAAGGCCTGGTGGGCCCCGAGGACCTCTCGCTCTTCCACTTTGCAGAAACGGCTCAGCAGGCCTGGGATCTCATCAGCCGAAGCCATGGAGGCCCGTCCGCCAGATGAAACTCTCATTCCACGGAGCCGCACGATCCGTAACGGGAAGCCGCCATCTGCTCGAAATGCCCGGCAATAGAATTCTCCTGGATTGCGGCCTCTTTCAGGGACAGCGCCAGGAAGCGGACCGTCAAAACCGGTTTCTGGGATTCGACCCGCGCTCGATCCAAGCCGTGTTGTTGTCCCATGCCCATATCGACCATTCCGGGGCTCTTCCCGTACTGGGCAAACATCAGTTCCGCGGGAATGTGCACATGACCCGTGCGACCGTCGATCTTGCCGCGGTGATGCTGGAGGATTCGGCCCGTCTGCAGGAAAACGATTGCGCCTATCTGAACAAGAAAGAAAACCGTCGGGGCAAGCGCTGCCTGCAACCTTTCTATGAGAGCCGCGATGCCCGTGCGATCATTCGTCGCTTCGTGGGCGCGCGGTACGGGGACACAATCAAGGTCACCCCTCGCGTCACCGCCTCCTTTCACGACGTCGGGCACATTCTGGGATCCGCCGCCATTCGCCTCAAATACTCCGCGCGCGGCAACAGTACGACGGTACTTTTTTCAGGTGACCTGGGACGCTCGCAGATGCCGATCCTCCGCGATCCGACCCCGCCGCCAAGCTGCGATGTGCTGATCATCGAATCCACCTACGGCGACCGCCTGCACGAAGAAGCCGGGGAGGCGCTGACCCAAAAAGCCCAGCAACTGGTCGCCCATGCCAAGGAACATAAGAGCAAGATCATCGTGCCCGCGTTCGCGCTCGGGCGCACGCAAGACCTGGTCATGCGGATCAAACGATTGGTGGCGGAGGGGCGAATCGACCCGCTCCCGATTTATATCGATTCGCCGCTGGCCTCGAAAGTGACAGACGTTTTCCGAAAGCACCCCGAGTGTTACGACGAGGAGACCTTCCGTACGTTCACATCGGAAGGGGATCCCTTTGCGGCCCGATATATCCGGTATGTCTCCTCGCCGGAAGAAAGCAAACGACTGAATGAGATGAAAGGCCCTTGCGTGATCATCGCCTCTTCCGGCATGTGCGAAGGAGGGCGCGTCGTGCACCATCTCAAACATGGCATCCAGGACGAAGCCAACATCATCGCCATCGTGGGCTTTCAGGCCGAACATACGCTGGGGCGCAGACTGGTTGAAGGATGGGATGTTGTGCCGATTTTCGGAATCCCGACGCCGCGCCGCGCCCAGGTGGTCGTCTTTAATGGATTGTCGGCCCATGCGGACCGGAACGATCTGCTTGCGTACGTGCGGGCGATCTCTCCCGCCCCTCAGCAAGTGTTCGTGGTCCACGGAGAAGAAAAGCAAGCCTTGTCGCTGGGAGCGGCCATTCAGACAGAACACCCCGGGATGGCTGTCGTGGTCCCGGCCAAAGACAGCATATACGAGATCTAGCCCCGCTGCTCGGGCACACCCACTCAGGGAGGAAATCGGCAGTCATGAACCCGTCAAGAACGATTCTCAATGCGGTACGGGCTTGTGCCGTGATTCTGCTGATTGCCTGCGCGTCTCCGGCCTGGTGCCTGGAGGGATCGCCCGATTCGGTGGACCAGGGCCGAGTCCGCGCGCGCGCATTGGGGCTGCACCCCGGACAATTTCAGCCCGGTCCCTTGAATGCCATCACCGATGTGCCGGGGGTCAAGGTCGGCCAGGTGACGCTGCGGCAAGGGGAAGGCCCCCTGCAGCCCGGACAGGGACCGGTCAGAACCGGCGTCACGGTTATCGTGCCACGGGATGATGTGTGGCACAAGAAAGTCCCGGCCGGAGCCTTTGTCCTGAACGGCACCGGAGAAATGACGGGGCTATCCTGGGTCGCAGAATCGGGTTTTCTCGAATACCCCATCGCGCTGACCAACACCCTCAATGTGCCCCGGGTGGCCAATGGCGTGATCAGCTGGATGCTCAAGCAATATCCGGGCATCGGCATTACCGATGACACCCTGACCCCCGTCGTGGCGGAATGTGACGACGGACGCTTGAATGACATTCAAGGGCGTCACGTCTCGGAAACCGACGTCATGCGGGCCTTGGATGAAGCCTCCGCAGGCCCAGTGGCGGAAGGCAGCGTGGGAGCCGGAACCGGCATGATCTCCTATGGATTCAAAGGCGGCATCGGCACGGCCTCGCGGAGGCTCCCTGAAGCCAATGGCGGATTTACGATCGGGGTGTTGGTGAACGCCAACCATGGCCGCAGACCGGAGCTCACCATGGGCGGGGTACCGGTTGGGCAACGGTACGGTGCCGCTCCAACCCAATCCAGCCTGTCGCCGGATCCGTATTCGCGCTCCCTTCACACCTCCCGCGAAGGAACCAGCGGCAACGCCGAAGGGTCGATCATTGTCGTCATTGCCACCGATGCGCCGTTGGATAGTCGGCAACTCACCCGCCTCGGAAAACGAGCCGCATTAGGACTCGCCCGCACCGGCTCAACCGCCCGCCACGGGAGCGGGGATTTCATGCTGGCCTTCTCCACCGGCAACGTCATCCCCCATTACCCGTCCGACCCCACCTTTTCACTCACACACCTGGCCGACACCCACCTCAATCCGGTGATAACCGCCACGGTTGAGGCCACAGAAGAAGCGATTCTGAATGCGCTCACCGGAGCCACCACCGTCACCGGGCGCGACGGGTTTCGGGCCGAAGCCATCTCCATCCCTCGTCTGCGTGAACTCCTCTCCCCCGGTGCCACGCCCGGGCCCTAGCCCGGATTATTCATGAATGACGTCGCGAGGCGTTCGAGGCGGAAGCCCGCCGAGGCTGCTCGCACGTAAGGCCGACGCAGGCGTACTGGCAGTCCGTCGAGGAGGCCGAACGAGAACAGCCTCGCTGGGCGAAAGGATCGGACGCCGGAGCAGGTATTCATGAATAGTCCGGGCTAGCAGCCCGCCGTCTCCCCGACTAAGCCGTCGATACCTTGCTTTTGCAGGGCCTCACGGCTATTCTCCTGGCTTATCAGTACGTCATCCGGAGGGCTATGGCTGATTATCCTATCGGAGGTGGCCTCACACTTCTGACCGCGCTCGAAAAAAACGGCAAGTTCGCTGAATTTTTGCAGACGCGCATGACGCAAGCACTGGAAACCCAGGACCCGACCGAACTCCACTACTTGCTCGCCCAGCTCGATGACTTTCATTCGTATATGTGGCGCTATTACAAAAAACTCGCGTCGGACCGACCTGAGCGCATGAATCCTGGCGTCTAATCGAGCCAGGCAAGTTACTCCCTGATCCTATCGGTAAAGACAGACCTGTGATTCTGACACCTCCATCAACACTGCGGTTCGCCTCCGCTCTCACCCGTCACGCCGACGTGCAAACTGCAGCCGACGAGTTGATCCGGTCTATTCGTGAGCAATTAGGCTCCTCACGCATCGACGTCGCCTTCCTGTTCATCTCCGTCCAACATGCCGATCAGGCCGAGACGCTCTCGCATGCGCTCCGCACGGCACTCGGCCCCGATACCCTGGTCGGCTGTACAGGAGAGGGAGTCATTGCCACCGGACGAGAAGTCGAAACAGGACCGGCCGCAACCCTGTGGGCAGCCCATTTGCCAGGAGTCATCGCACATCCGTTACGACTGTCGTTTTCAAGCGTCCACGATCAGTTTTCACTGCGTGACTGGCCCGACCTGGACTATGGAGGCGAGTCGGCCCCCGTCATGCTCCTCTTCGCAGATCCCTTCTCCACCCCGCTGCAAGACGTATTGGGCCTCATTGAGGAGCGTTACCCGCATGCTCGTGCGCTCGGTGGGCTGGCAGGTGGCGGGCAGGATCTTGCCGAGAATCGCCTGTTTCTAGATGACGAGGTGTATAGCGACGGTTTGGTCGGTGTCGCGCTTTCCGGAAACATCTCGGTGCGCACCGTTATTTCGCAAGGCTGTCGTCCGATCGGAGACCGGTTTATCGTCACAAAGGCGGAGCACAACGTCATTCAAGAACTCGGCGGAATCCCGGCCTTGCATTGTCTGCAGACCGTCTTCGGGCAACTCTCCATGGATGAACGCGCGCAGGCCCAACGGGCGCTCCATATCGGCATCGCCATGGATGAGCAACGCGCGCAATTTACCCGCGGGGATTTTCTGATCCGCAATCTACTTGGCGCAGACCAGCAAACCGGGGCCATCGTCGTCGGCGACGTCATCCAGGAAGGACAAACCGTTCAATTCCAAGTCCGAGACGCACAGTCCGCAGATGAGGATCTCCACGCCTTACTCGCGGCTTCCCGTCTCGATGAATCACAACGACCACTGGGGGCGCTGCTCTTCAGTTGTTGCGGACGCGGGAAAGGGCTCTTCGGGGTTCCCAACCATGACGCGTCTGTCCTGGGGGAACAATTGGGCGCTATTCCTCTGGCGGGATTTTTCGCACAGGGGGAGCTGGGACCGGTCGGCGGACGTAATTTTCTCCACGGTTATACGGCGAGCATCGCCATCTTTTCTGAACCGGATCGATCAGACACACAAGCCTCGAAACATTGACTACCATCAGCGCCTGCAGGTCACGCCACCGGATCTGCAGACTGGACAAGGACACCGTTATGAACACTCGCTTCTGGCTGACGACTTGCGGTATCGTGGGATTCTTATTTCTGAGCATAGGGAGACCAATCATGGCACAGAGTGAACAACCCGCCTCAACGCCTGAAATCACAACCGTTTCCGGCCTTACTTACACAGACGTCGCAGTGGGCACAGGCCGTGAGGCCGCCTCGGGAAACCTGGTGACCGTCCACTATACCGGCTGGCTGACCAACGGGAAGAAATTCGATAGCTCCGTCGACCGCAGCGAGCCGTTCTCCTTTCCACTCGGTGCCGGCAGGGTCATCAAGGGATGGGATGAAGGCGTCGCGGGAATGAAAGTCGGCGGAAAACGGAAACTGACCATTCCCTCGCAACTTGGATACGGCGCGCGTGGAGCCGGCGGCGTGATCCCGCCGAATGCGACCCTTGTCTTCGACGTGGAACTGCTGGAAGTCCGGTAGAATCGTGTTACACGCGAGGCATTCACTCACCACCCTGGACGTTAGACGCACCTGATGAAACAGACACCCCTCATCGACGCACACCGCAAAGCCCAGGGCAAACTCGTCGATTTTGCAGGCTGGGAAATGCCCATCCAATATTCCGGCGTGGTGGACGAATATCAGACCGTCCGCCGGCACGCAGGACTGTTCGATGTGAGTCACATGGGGCGCATCCGCGTCAGCGGACCGGGCTCGCTGGCGTTTTTACAGCGCGTCACCACGAACGATGTGTCCAAACTCTCCGTGCGGCAATCGCACTACTCCATGATCTGCGCGCCGAACGGCGGCATCAAAGACGACATCTTCGTCTACCACGTAAAGCCGTATGAGTTTCTGGTTTGCGTGAACGCCTCCAACCGGGAAAAGATTGTGACATGGCTGCATGAGAAGGTGGAGCAGGCCCAGGGTTGCAAAGTCCAGGACCAGTCAGCTTCCCTCGCGCAAATCGCGATCCAAGGTCCGGCCTCACGTGACATCCTGGCAGCCGCGGGCATTGCCGATCTCAGCACGCTGAAAATTCGTCACTGCCTGGACGCCACGCTCGGTGATGATTCACTGTTGGTGACACGGACCGGGTATACCGGCGAGTTGGGATATGAGTTGTATCTTCCGGCCGAAAGGGCGCCGAAGGTCTGGGAACAACTCCTCGAAGCGGGACGTCCACTGAGCATTAAGCCGGCAGGGTTGGGCGCACGTGATTTGCTCCGGCTTGAAATGGCCTACCTGCTCTATGGCAACGACATGAATGAGGAGACAACTCCCATCGAGGCCGGGGCGGAATGGGTCGTGAAATTCGATAAGGGAGACTTCATCGGCAGAACTGAATTGCTTGCCCAGCAAGCACAGGGAACAGCACGACGGCTCGTGGCGTTCGAGCTCGTCGAAAAGGCTGTGCCGCGTCATGGATTCAAAATTCTGAGCGCGCAGACACCTCATACCGAAATCGGCGAGGTCACCAGCGGAAACTTGTCGCCCTTGCTGCAAAAGGGTATCGGGATGGGGTATGTCCCGCCTGCTACAGCTCGACCGGGATCGTCCATTCTGATCGATATTCGAGGCAGGGCTTGCCCCGCCGTCGTCGTAAAACCACCGTTTTACAAGAAACCAGCGGGCACGCCGTAACTCATGGTGAAACCGATTTACAAAGGCACGGTGGTCACGCTCAACGTCGATACGGTGCGCCTGCCGAACGGCCATACAATCGATCTGGAAGTCATCCGCCATCCCGGTGCCTCCGCCGTCGTTCCCATGAAAGAAGATGGAACGGTGGTGCTGATCCGCCAATTCCGTCATGCGGCGAACGGTTTTATTTATGAAATCCCCGCCGGGAAACTCCATCCGAAAGAAGACCCGCTCGACTGTGCGGCTCGCGAACTCGAAGAAGAGATCGGCTACAAGGCCGGTCGATTCGAACTCCTCTCCAGCATTTTCACCGCGCCGGGATTTGCGGATGAAGTCATCCACATCTATCTTGCGACGGGCTTGACGATCGGCACGCAAAATCTGGATCAGGATGAAGTTCTGGAAGTGGTCGAAATGCCTCTCCGCGAGGCCATTTCGAAGATTGAGGATGGAACCATTCGGGATGGAAAAACGATCGTAGGGCTACAAGCAGTCTATATTCGGCAGGAGCGATACCGGTAGACGACCCAAGAGGTCTCCCACCTCCAGGATGGGAGACCTCCCAAGCCAGCTAGCCTCGCCAGAAACGGTGTTGTGTTTAGTGGCCGCCCTTTTTCTCGTCCTTCTTCTTGTCTTCGCCGAACACGGTCTGGGACAGGTGTCCACCCTTCTTCTCTTCCTTCTTCTTGTCATCGCCGAAGAGGGTCTGGGAGAAGTGGCCGCCCTTCTTCTCTTCCTTCTTCTTGTCGTCACCGGCGAACGAAGGAGCGCTGAACGCCACCAACAATGCAGCCGCCATCACCGTCAACATCATCTTCTTCATACTGACTCACCTCCTGTTAGGTTTGAAATTACCAACGACCGACGGATGTTCGGTAAAGCAAAGTCCTTGCCTCATACACCCACAGATCTAAACTGTTGTTTTTTCGGACATGTCATTCATCGCGCTTCGTAATGCTACAGAAACCATGGCTCGATTCTGTGGCAGAATAGCCTGGACAATACTAAACCGCCTCATCAGTCGATTCAGCAGACGTGACAAGGCACGCTCTCACGACCATCATGCCAAAACAACCTCTCCTGCCAGATCATCTCCGCCCGGAACTCAACATCGTATTCGTGGGCATCAATCCTGGGCGACGCTCAGCCGAGCTGGGCCATCACTATGCGGGACATTCGAATCGTTTCTGGAAACTGATTTACGATGCGAACCTTGTGCCGGAACCACTCAGCTACCGAGATGACGGGCGACTACCGGAATGGGGATTGGGACTCACCAATCTGGTCAGCCGATCGACCGCGAGTATGGCGAGTCTCACGCTGCAGGATTATGCGACCGGCCGAGTTGTGCTCATGGAGAAAATTCTCCGATATCGGCCGCGTGTCGTCGCCCTGCTGGGCATGACGCTCTACCCGATCCTCTTTCCGCTCGAACCAAAACAAGCAGGGCGAAAACCAGGTCCGCAACCAACGACACTGTGCGACGCTACAATCGTGTTACTCCCCAATCCGAGCGGGCGAAACGCATCCTATCCCTACCATTCCATGCTGGAGGCTTTTCGTACGCTGACACCGTGGGCCAAGAGCGGCCTCAAGAGTCGTCCCTGACGATCCATGCCACGCCACATGCTCTGCTGGAATTTCGCCGGGGACCTGCTGTAAAATCTGCGGCTGATTTTCCTCAGGTACACCGAAACGGACACTCCATGAAATGTTTTCCCATCACGCTGAGCCTTGCGATCGCTCTCTTGTTCGTTGCCGATCCGGCTTCCGCAGGCCCCCCTGTGCAGCAACTCACAGCAGATGCGATGCGCGAATGTGCGCTGGGCCGTCAGGCTCAGACTCGTACGGAGCGCGTTCAACATTTCGCACAAGGTCAAGCGTTTGGAGAACAGGCGGTCGAAAAAGACGACTTATCGCCCGATGCCCACTTCTCGCTGTTTTGTAACCTCGGTGAGCAATTGCGGATCGACGGAGAAAGCCTGACCTCGCTCTTCGGCTTCCGACGCATGATGAAGGAATTGAACCGCACCCTCGAACTGGCTCCGGATCATTTGGATGCCCTCTCAGCCAAGGGAACCGTTCTGGTGCGCATTCCGGCATTCATGGGTGGGGATAAAGAAAAAGGGGAGACGCTGCTGCGTCAGGTCATTGCCAGGGAACCGGCTTCCGTCAATGCCCGTTTGAGCCTGGCAAAGAGCTACTGCGCCAATGGGCGGCATGAAGAAGCGGTTGCCATTGCCACAAAGGCACTGGATCTCGCACAAAGCCTTCAGCGCGCAGACTTCATTCCCGAAGCCCGGCAAGTCCTGTCCCAGTTGCGAGCCCAGGCAGCCAAAGGTAATTGAGCCGCCCGCTTTTCCCACTCGCCTGAATTCAGGCCTACCGACTTACGAACGCTGCGGCGGTTCCATCTGCCTCATCCTGGATCGACATAACTGCTCGATGTCATCTTTGGTCGGCATCGACTCCTGCGCCCCACGTCCGGCGGTGGCCAATGCACCGGCTGCATTGGCCCACTCGATCGCGCTCGTGAGCGGTACCCCTTCAGCCACAGCAGAGGCCAAAGCACCGTTAAACGCATCTCCGGCACCCGTCGAATCAATCGCCTCGACACGGAAACCGGGGACATGAATTACGTCGTTACCAGTTGTCAGGAACGCCCCGCCTGGGCCACAGGTCACGACCACGGTGCCGACCCCACGACCAGTAAGAATCCGTGCTGCCTCCTCCGGATCCGTTGAACCGGTCAACATCTGCGCTTCGGTTTCGTTGGGAGTGAGGATATCGACCAATCGCAGGAGGTCCGGCGTCAATGGAGCAGCCGGAGCCGGATTAAGAATTGTGGTGAGACCACATTCGCGGCCAAGCCTCAACGCTTCAAGAACCGTCTCCAGCGGAATTTCCATTTGAACCAGCAGCACTCGTGCCCCGGCTATCAACTCACGGTGCTGCAGCACATCAGTTGGTGTCAGACGCCCATTGCTCCCCGGCACGACCGCAATCTGATTCTCTCCGGAGTGGTCGACGAGAATCATCGCAACTCCGGTGGGGAATTCGGCATCGCGAAGAAGGATCGGTCGCAACAGCCCCTGCTCGGCCAAGTGCCGTTCGATCAAGAGTCCGTTGGCATCCGCCCCCAGCTTGCTGAGAAATGCGACATCCGCACCGGCGCGGGCTGCCGCTATGGCCTGATTCGCACCCTTGCCGCCGAATGATTGGGCGAAACGAGACCCGAGGACGGTTTCTCCTCGACCCGGCAGACGATCGACCGACACGACCAAATCGATATTGCTGGACCCGACCACTAGGATCATGGGCACAGCCGGTTGCGTAAGAGACTCAGCGTCCGGTCGACATCGACATCAACGGCCACGCGCATGTTGGGCCGTGCCTTCTCCTCCGGCGTGCGCTGACGACGATCGGCGATGGTAATCCCGCGAGACACTCGCCCGGCCATTTCAACCGACACGTGCAATGGCTCCACCTTCAACAAGGAGGAATCAACGGCGGCCAGAACGGCCAACGGATCATGGAAATAGAAGAGCCCATGCCCTTCCACCTTTTCAGCGAACTGGAATGCCTTCCGTGTCATGTCGGTCGTCATCCGGGCGAGCGGGGCACGCGACTCAGCGACCCAGGTCATCAAGCTTTCCCGTGTCACTCCGACGCGTGTCGTCACATCGAGCGGAACGAGCGTGAGGGGGAGCGAGGCCTGAAACACCCGATGCGCCGCGTGCGGATCCACATACATATTAAATTCTGCTGCGGGGGCCACATTGCCGGGTACGCCGATCGCGCCCCCCATCACGATCACCGAACGGAACTTCTGAACCGTCAGGGGATTCACCTTCAGTGCCACGGCCACATTCGTCAGCGGTCCTAACGTGATCAACGTGACCTCATCGGGATACCGGCGGACACATTCATTCCACACATCCTGAGCGGTTGAGAGCACGGACGGCAACCGGACCTGAGGATATCGCGGCGCCCCCTCCTCGGCCACGACAGAGTCGAGCTCGCCAAGCCCGTCGCTCCCGTGGACCTGGACCGCTGTCACAAGATCCTCCTCCAAAGGCCGCGCCGCGCCCTGTCCGACCAACAGCCCCGGGGGTGGCTGTACAACGTTCAGCAGACGGAACAAATTCTTCGTCGCCTGTCCCACCGGCACGTTCCCGCACACTGTGGTCACCCCGACGACCTGCAATTCGGGCGAGGCGAACGCCAGTAACAGCGCCAGGGCGTCATCGACTCCTGGATCGGTATCGAGAATCACTTTCGTGGGAGAGGGTCTCTGCATGCCTAGAAGATTTGAGAGGGAATCGATCCCTATTACAAGCCGACGTCACGCCCGGATACCGGCGCGGAAAATCGGGTAGATTGCCCAAGTCCTTCCAGAACGGACTGATACCCGGACGCCTCGTCGGGAGGGCCCATGAGAAAATATATCACCGACGTATTGCCGGGCCCGAGGACTGCCAAGGCACGACCGGCCAGGTCTTCACCCTGATATGAGCGGGCAATCGAGAGATCGGTCTCAACGTCAGAACCGGCAGGAATAAACGACAACCCGTGCAACAGCGACAGGGGCTGACTGAGGTGATCACGGACTGTCTCCCGGGTCACATCGGTGAGGGGGAACATCATCCCCAGGCCCTTCCCTTCCTCTGCCATCAGAAAGGGCATTTCCGAATCCTCGGGGCGAGTACTTTGCCAACCGGTCGGCACCAGGAACGACCAATCGGTCCCTGGAATTCTGAGCCGAGCGCCGGCGCGGTACGTCACACCGGGATCGACATCGAGGATGGGACTGCTCTGTGGCGTCTCCGCAGCCGCACCCGATTCAAGATCAGCCCAAGCCGGCGGCGAGAAAAACAAGATCCCCAGGAGACAACCGGCGGCGACCGAAAGTCCGGCATGCACCTGTGGCAGGCGATGTGTCGCGCGTTCAGTCGAGGAACCACCGCCCACAGATCGATTAGGACGCAGGATCCATCGGAGGACAGGTGCAAAAGAGGTGGCGGTCGCCATAGGCTTCATCGATACGACCCACGCTCGGCCAAAATTTATTGTCACGCACCCACGGAGCGGGGAACGCCGCCTGCTCACGCGAGTACGGCTTCGTCCACTCAGCCGCGGTCACAGATAAGGCCGTGTGCGGAGCATTTTTTAGAACATTGCCCGCACGCGGTTGCCGGCCTTCGGCAATTGATTCGATCTCGCCCCGGATCGCGATCAAGGCTTCGCACAACCGATCCAACTCCGCTTTCACTTCGCTCTCCGTCGGCTCGATCATCAAGGTGCCGGCCACCGGAAACGAGACCGTGGGAGCGTGGAACCCGTAATCCATGAGACGCTTCGCCACGTCCATCGCCTCCACACCGCTGCTTTCCTTGAGCGGACGCAGATCCAAAATGAACTCATGTGCAACGAGACCACGGGTGCCGGTGTACAAAACGGGATAGTACTTTTCCAATCGTTTGGCCATGTAGTTGGCGTTCAGAATGGCCACCTGCGTGGCTTTGGTCAGGCCCTCTCGTCCCATCAGGGCGATATAGACCCAGGAAATCGTGAGGATGCTCGGGCTCCCGTATGGCGCGGCGGCGATCGGGCCGATCGACTCCGGGCCACCCAGTTTGGTGACCGGGTGTCCGGGCAGGAACGGCACCAAATGACGGGCGACTCCGATCGGTCCCATCCCTGGCCCGCCACCTCCGTGAGGGATACAGAACGTTTTATGAAGATTCAGGTGACAGACATCCGCCCCCAGGTCGGCCGGCCGACAGAGCCCGACTTGGGCATTCATGTTGGCCCCGTCCATATAGACCTGCCCGCCATGCGTGTGCACGATCTGGCACATGCGGCGAATCCCTTCCTCGAAAACACCGTGGGTCGAGGGATAAGTGATCATCAACGCCGCGAGACGGTTGCGATGTTGGGTGGCTTTGGCCTCAAGATCGTTCAGATCCACATTGCCACGCTCATCACAGGCCACCGGGACCACCGTCATTCCGCACATCGACGCGCTCGCAGGATTGGTCCCGTGCGCCGACACCGGAATCAAGCAGACGTCGCGTTGCGTTTCGCCGCGATGTCGATGATGCGCACGGATCACCATCAGCCCTGCATACTCCCCCTGCGACCCGGCATTGGGTTGCAGCGAAATGGCGGCAAACCCGGTCAGTTCAGCCAGCCAGGCTTCGAGCTGCCGGAACAGCGCCTGGTAGCCCTGCGCCTGTTCGGACGGAGCAAACGGGTGCAGACGCCCGAACTCCGGCCAGGTCACCGGCAACATTTCCGCCGTCGCGTTCAGCTTCATCGTGCAGGACCCCAAGGGAATCATGGAATGCACGAGCGACAAGTCGCGGGACTGAAGCCGGCGGATATAGCGTAAGAGTTCATGTTCGGCATGATACCGGTGAAACACCGGATGCGTGAGATAGGGGCTCGTGCGCGCGAGCGGAGCGGGATAACGCACATCGACCGAGGCGAGGATGGCCGTGAATTCTTCGGCTGGAATCTCATGACCGACGAAGAGCGCCAGCACTTGCTGGACTTCCTCAACCGTACTCCACTCATCCAACGAGAGCCCCAAGCTCTGATCGTCGTACCGACGGAGATTGATCTTTTGCTGTCGCGCTCGGTTTAGAATGGTCTCCGATTGTGCCGGCGACAGCGGAACACGCAACGTGTCGAACACCGGCTCCAGGCCGACGACACAACCATGCCGGCGCAACCCCTCGGCCAGTACCATCGTCAAACCGTGAATCCGCTCTGCAATCCGCCGCAACCCTGCAGGACCGTGATAGACCGCATACATGCCCGCCATGACCGCCAACAGCACTTGCGCCGTGCAAATATTGCTGGTGGCCTTCTCGCGCCGGATATGTTGTTCCCGGGTCTGCAGCGACAAGCGATAGGCCACGCGGCCCGTCACATCTTTCGAAACGCCGATAATCCGGCCCGGCATCTGTCGGCGAAACTCTTCCTTGGTGGCAAGAAACGCCGCATGGGGCCCACCGAATCCAAGCGGGACACCGAATCGTTGGCTGGATCCGACCGCCACGTCCGCACCGAATTCTCCCGGTGAACGCAGCAGCGTGAGCGCTAATAAGTCGGTCGCCACCACGACGTAGGCCCCCGAGGCATGCGCGCGCGTGATGAACTCGCTGTAATCACCGACGTACCCGTCCGTCGAGGGATATTGGAGCAACAGCCCGAAGAACTCGTCCCGGGAAAGATCCAACGACTGAATCGCACCGATCTGCAGGACGATGCCCAACGGTTCCGCACGGGTCTGCACCACCGCAATCGTTTGCGGATGGCAATTTTCAGAGACGAAGAATTTCTTGCGCTCATGCCCGGCCGCTCGAGACATGGCCGCACACATCGTCATCGCTTCGGCGGCGGCAGTCGCCTCATCGAGGAGCGACGCGTTGGCAAGCGGTAACCCGGTCAGATCGGCGACCATGGTCTGAAAATTGACCAGTGCTTCGAGACGCCCCTGCGCAATCTCGGCTTGATACGGGGTGTACTGCGTATACCATCCGGGATCCTCCAGAATGTTTCGCTGGATCACCAACGGGGTGACGCAATCGTAGTACCCCATGCCGATCAGAGACCGCCACACCTGATTCTGTCCGGCCATGTCACGCAATTCCGCCAGGACCTGCTGCTCGCCCCGCGGGGAGGGCACCGTCAAGGAGGTCTGCAAGCGGATATCGGACGGGACCGTCGCCTCCACGAGTGATTCCAACGACGGCAGGCTCAATGTGGCCAGCATCTCCTGGATGTCGGAATCCGTCGGGCCGATATGGCGGGGCACAAACGTATCGGTCGGCTCAAGGAAATTGGGTTGTGGCATGGGGGTGAAATCCTGCTAAAAGTTGGCGCGCTCGTCACATTCGAAGCGGTGTGAGCTAACCTACCATGCAGGACCGATTTTTCCAAGCGTTCAGCCGCCATCGCCATCGCTTGTTTTCCGAAATTCCATAGCGTAATAGTGACATCGGATGTCCCTCCAGGGACGTCGATCGCACAGCTACACGGTGGCCAGGATACGAAGACCCATGATCACACATGACATTTTGATCGTCGGAGCGGGACTCGCCGGAATGCGGGCGGCTATTGCCGCACCGCCTGACCTGAATGTGGCACTCCTCTCCAAAGTTCATCCGGTCCGCAGCCACTCCGTGGCGGCCCAAGGCGGGATTAACGCGGCCATCGGGGAGCAGGACTCCTGGGAAGCCCATGCCTATGACACGGCCAAGGGGGGACTTTACCTGGGCGATCAGGATGCGATCGAGGCCATGTGCCGGGAAGCTCCGCAAGACATTTTAGAGCTTGAACGCATGGGGGTCATCTTCAGCCGCACCCCGGAAGGGCGAATCGCCCAACGGCCGTTCGGGGGAGCCGGATTTCCACGAACCTGCTACGCCGCCGACCGCACCGGACATGCGCTGCTGCACGCCATGTATGAACAGCTGATGAAGCGACGTTGCCGGGTCTATGAAGAATGGTACGTCACGGCGTTGCTGGTCGAACAGGGCCGTTGTTGCGGAGTGATGGCCTGGGATCTGGTCCATGGAGGCCTGCAGGCCCTGCGCGCCAAGGCCGTCATTCTGGCCACCGGAGGGAGCGGCCGCGTCTTTTCCACGAGTACGAATGCCGTCATCAACACGGGGGACGGTATGGCCCTGGCCTATCGCGCGGGCCTCCCGCTGGAAGATATGGAGTTCGTCCAGTTCCATCCGACCACCTTGAAGGACACCGGCATTCTCATCACCGAGGGCGCGCGCGGCGAGGGCGGATATCTGCTGAACACGCTCGGCGAGCGGTTCATGAAACGGTATGCGCCGGAGCAGATGGAGCTGGCGACCCGATCCACGGTGTCGCTGGCCATCGGCCAGGAAATTCAAGAAGGACGCGGCGTCGACGGCTGCGTTTTGCTCGACCTTCGACACCTCGGCCGTACCCGTATTCTGGAGCGGCTCCCGCAGATTCGAGAGTTGGCCCTGGAATTCGCCGGACTCGATCCGATCGAAACGCCCATTCCCATTCGGCCCGGCGCCCATTACCAAATGGGCGGCGTGCAAACCAACGCCTGGGGAGAAACCGGCCTGCCGGGACTCTTCGCCGCAGGCGAATGCGCGTGCGTGAGTGTGCACGGAGCCAATCGCCTGGGAGGGAATTCACTCCTCGAAACCATTGTCTTCGGGCGTCGTGCCGGCACGAGAGCCGCCGCCGCGATCCGCGACTACGACCTGCGACCAGTTCCCGAAGACGTCCTCAAGAGTGAAGAACAGCGACTGAACACCTTGCTGACCAATCCAGGCCCGGAGCGGGCCTGGCAGATACGGGATGACCTCGGTAAGACCATGAGCCTCAATCTAGGCATCTTTCGCACGAAACAGTCCATGCAAGAGGCTCTGGGGGCCATTCAAGCCCTCAAGGCCCGTGCAAACCGGATGTGCGTTCAGGACAAAGGACGGATCTTCAACACCGACCTGATCCAGGCGCTTGAACTCCAGTGCCTACTCGACATCGCAGACACCATCGTCGTGAGCGCCCTCGGACGGGAAGAAAGCCGCGGGGCCCACTATCGGGCCGATTTCCCGACTCGAAACGACAGTGCGTGGCTCCGTCACACCGTCAGCCACCGTCAGGAGGACGGCCCGCAGCTGAGCTATGCCCCCGTCACCATTACACGATTCCCGCCCGCATAACGCCTCAATTTCCGCACAAGCACTCCTCTGTACGGTGAGTTGTCTCTGAGACGGCCCGACTCAGGCCGTCGGGCCGGTTGCGCTCCTACCGTTTTGCGCTATCCTTTTCAATAATCACCGATCGCTCCACTCGCGGGACCGTTCACAATACGCCCGGGCGAAGGGTCGTTAGGCACCATGGCAACCGTTCACCCAGGCACAGCGATATCTGCGTCCGCCATCCCTTCGCCGCCGGATTCGACGCAGGCGATCGTCTGCCCCTTCTGCCAAACCGTCACCTCTTGCTCGCCTGTTGCCGGCGTCCCCCTGCGTCAATGTCCCTGTCACTCCTGCAACGAAAATCTGCTGATTCTCAACCCGGACGGGCAACCAGCCGATGAGGACATGGTCGCCCCATCGTCAGCGGACGGGCCTGATGCCACGGACATGTCGAGGCGACTCGTGGGCCTCGCTGTGGCGGTGTTGGCCTGCGTCTTGAATTATGCCCTGCTGGCCGGCATGGCGTCCTGGATGTTCAATCAGATCAAATCGACGCATGATCCCTATGACATCGATGAATTGACGCTCTCCCCGATCATCTTGAAAGCCAACGGTTGGACACCGCTTCACCTCGCTGCGGCACGAGGAGATGTCTCCGAGGTGACGTCGCTGCTGGAGGACGGGAGCCCGGTCGACCGACACAATAACAATGGACGAACGGCCTTGTTGGAAGCAGCCAAGCGCGGTCAGACACCGGTGGTCACGGTGCTGCTGCAATATGGAGCCAATCCCAACGCGAAGATGAAACAAAACATGACCGCGCTCCTGACGGCGGCTGAGCACGGACATGCCGACACCATTGCCGTGCTCCTGTCCAACAATGCCGATATCGATGCGCTGTGCACCTGTGGCGATTCGGCATTACACCGGTCCGTACGGAAAGGGCATCTGGCTGCCGCGCAAGTCCTGCTGGAGCAGGGCATCGCCGCAAACCAAAAGAGCCATGGAGAGACCGCCCTTGAGATCGCGCAGCACGACGAGGATCGGGAATTGATCGCGCTGCTGCGCGCGTACGGAGGCAGAGAATTCTCCCAGGCCAAGGCCCGTCGTGCCCAAGGCGTGGCCTTCCAGAAGAAGGGGCAAGTCGATAAGGCGCTCTTCGCGTATGCCGAAGCCCTGAACCTGGACCCGGACGATCCGGAAGCCTATTTCGACCGCGGCACCGCGCTGCTCGAAAAGGACTCTCCCGATGAAGCACTCATCGCGTTTCAAGCCGCGATCCGCCTCAATTCAACCTTCCTCGAGGCCTATAGCGCCGCGGCCTCGGTGCACAATGCCCGCCGACAGTGGGACCAGGCCTTAGCCTTGTGGAGCCGATACCTGGCACAACGACCACAGGACGGCCGCGCCCATTTTGAACGAGCGATCGTGAAACGGGCGAAGGGAGACCACAAAGGTTTCTTGCAGGAACTGCAACAGGCCTGCACCTTCGGACATCGGGCGGCCTGCTGAACCATGACCACAACCGACGAGCCTACCGTGACCGACGACCGCTCCCCACGCGTAACCTGCAATCGTTGCCTCGGTCGCTATCGGATTCGCGACGCACGTCGATTGACGGGCAGATCCCGAAGCATCTGCCCGACTTGCGGGGCACGATTCGCCGTCGTGGTCGCCGCACCTGCTGTAGATCAACGGCAGATTGAAGGGCAGGTCCCTTCGCCGGTGCTCCTCCCGCCTCCGGCAACCGACGCCCCTGAATCCACGCCCTCAATGCGACGCGGGTCCTTTCACGGAACCGGCGGCACCTTGCTGGGCATGCAGATCGTCAACGTCTGCCTGACCATCGTCACCCTTGGCGCCTACCACTTTTGGGCCAAAGCGAAGATCCGCCGGTACCTGTTCAGTCAAACCGCATTCGCGGGAGACCGGTTTGTCTATCACGGCACCGGAAAGGAACTGTATCAGGGGTTCCTGAAAGCGATGCTGGTCTTCGGCATTCCCTATTTTTCGTTAGGCGCCGCGCATAGCTTTTTGGCCCTCCCGCAAGCGGTCGACGTCCTCTTACAAGCGATGGCGGCTCTGGTGCTGTTCCTCTATGTCCCGGTCGCCATCGTCAATGCGCGGCGGTATCGCTGCACGCGCACCTCCTGGCGAGGCATCCGATTCTCGTTCCGAGGACGAACGGCGGACTTCCTGAAGCTCTATTTCAAAGGGTGGCTCTTCACCCTCCTGACCCTGGGCACCTACTATCCCTATTTCCAGACGGAGCGACAGGCATTTCTCCACTCCCACACCTATTTCGGCAATCAGCGCTTCCAGTTTACCGGACACGGATCGGGCCTGATGGTGCCCTTTGCCGTCACCCTCTTCACCACCTACGCGGTACTGTGCCTGTGCGGCCTCGCCCTGGCCCTCCAGTTGACGAACGCCGGGCTCACGCTGCTCCTGATTCCCTTCGTGCTCGGTCCGGTGTGGGTGTGGCTACTCGGGCAGAAACAGAAGTACTACTGGGATCACACCACGTTCGGCAAAGCACGATTTTCATCCAGCATCACCTGGCAAAAACTATTCGGCCTTTACCTCGGCAACCTTGCCCTCTTGCTGCTCACGTTGGGGTGGGCCTGGCCATGGGTGACCGTCCGCAACGCCCGCTTCTTCACCGGCACGCTTTCGTTGCAGGGTGTGACGGATCTCGATCGCGTCCTGCAAGACACCACCGAAACATCCGTCACCGGAGAGGGCCTGTCGAACCTGCTCGACACCGGCTTCGATATGGATTAACCCGCATGCCCACCAGCCGGAGCGCCTACTATCTCGACGGTCGCACGGCCACGCGCCATCGTGTCACCCTCACGGTCACCCCCGCGACCCTGCACATTGCGATGCCCGACGGCAGTGCCAAACAATGGCCCTATGACGAGATCCGCCAGACGCAGGGGACTTACCGCGGCGAACCGGTCCGCCTGGAATTCGGGCCTGAACCGGCCGAAGCCATCGTAATTTCCACAGCCGCGTTGCTGAAGGACATTCACGGGGCGGCGCCGGCTCTCGCACGGCACTTCCATAACCCGGCCAGACGAAACGCGCGCATCGGCTGGACCGCGGGTGCCGCAGTAGCAGTCACCCTCATGGTCGTGGGCCTCTATCGATGGGGCATCCCCGGTATCGCCTCCGCCGCCACGCCCTATATACCCGTGGCCTGGGAAGAATCCCTTGGCCGGCAGGTCGTCGCACACCTTGCGCCGGAAACACAGCAGTGTCGCAACCCGGAGCGACTGCGCAAACTCGACCTCATCGTGCAAACTCTGGCCGCCACTTATCCTGAGTCCCCCTATCGGATCACCCTCTCCGTCGTCGATGACCCGACCGTCAACGCGTTCGCCGCACCAGGCGGCCGGGTGGTGATTCTCCGCGGCCTGCTGGAACGGACAGCCAGCCCGGATCAACTGGCCGGAGTACTCGCCCACGAACTCCAACATATCTATCAACGTCATACGACCAAGGCCATTCTGGAACAGACAGCCGCCACGTTGCTGCTGACCGCCGTCTCCGGCGACATGTCCGGCGGGCTCGCCTGGGGCCTGGAGGGGGCGCGCACGATGGGTTCGTTACACTATAGCCGTACTCATGAAACGGAGGCCGATCTCGAAGGACTTCGTATGATGCAGGCCGCCCGCCTCGATCCCGCCGCCATGATTGCTTTCTATGGGACCATGGAGAGAGGTGCCCAGGATCAGGTCGGGCCGCCGGCCTTCCTCTCCACCCATCCGGACATGGGGGAACGGCTCGCCACGCTCATCGCACTGGCCGCCCCTCCTCCGTCCGACGCCCAACGGCTTCTTCCCGGAGAAGACTGGAAAGATATACGCTCGCTTTGTCGCCTGCAGGCCGGCGGGCCTTCCGCCTCAGCCTCCCCCGACCTGCCTTAGCGCCGCGATTCCCCTGCTCACACATCCGACGGCCTCTGCTATAATCCTCCGACTTGTGAGCTACACACATGCGTGTCCTCGTCGTTGAAGATGAAACCAAGGTAGGCTCCTTCATCAAGCGAGCGCTTGAGGAGGAGAGTTACGCCGTCGATCTCTGCGAGGACGGCGCGCAAGGCCTCGACATGGCCTTGAGCGGCAGTTACGACCTCATCATGATCGATCTCATGCTGCCGAGCCTGCCCGGGCTGGAAGTGCTCACACGCCTCCGCAAGGAAAAGATTCAGACCCCCGTGCTGATCCTGACGGCGCAATCAAAAGTGGACCAGCGGGTCAAGGGACTGGACGCCGGCGCGGACGACTACCTCACGAAGCCCTTCGCCATCGATGAATTGCTCGCGCGTGTGCGGGCCCTGTTGCGACGCGGCACGGCCGAATCCTCCGGCACGCTCCAGATCGACGATCTCCTGCTCAATCCGGCCACACGCGAAGTCACGCGCGGCGGACAACGCATCGACCTGACGGTGAAGGAATATGCGCTGCTGGAATATTTCATGCGCCATGCCGGGCGGGTACTGACTCGTCCCATGATTTCCGACCATGTCTGGAATCAGGACTTCGACACCTTCACGAATGTGATCGACGTCTATGTGAACTACTTGCGGAATAAGATCGATCGCGGACGCGCGCGAAAGTTGATCCATACGATTCGAGGGAGTGGGTACATGCTCAAGGTGGACTGATGCCGCTTCGAGTCCGGCTGACACTCTGGTACGGAACGGCCCTGGCTCTCATCCTGCTGACCTTTTCCGTGGTGCTCTATACGATCACAGCGCGCGGCCTCCGAGATCAAGTCGATGAGTCGCTCCAAGAAACCGCCTCGGCAGCCGTGCGTTCACTGGAGAAGCGCGGATTTCTCCCCTTGATCGACGAAGACGCGCTGTTGAGCCAATTCCCCGAATTGACCCGCATCGACAAATTCTTCCAGATCTTCAGTCCCACCGGCACCATCACCATCCGCTCTCCCAACATCCGGCAGCATGACGTGCCATTGAGCCGACATGCGCTGGAGGCCGCCTTTACGGGCAGCACCGTCTTCGAATCGGCCAGGTATCCCAACGAACCTCCTCTCCGCCTGGTCTCAGTTCCCATCATCTACCGCGGCTCCCTGCTCTATATCGTGCAAGTCGGAACCACCCTGGAAGGTGTCGAGGAAACCCTCCGCCGGTTCTTGCTCGTCCTCGTGGTGATGGCGCCGATCGCCCTGGTGGTCTCATTGGTGGGAGGATGGTTTCTGGCCGGACGCGCCCTCCGGCCCGTCGATTCCATCACCATCGCCGCGCAACGCATTGCCGCAGGCGACCTCACACAGCGCCTGACCTCGGAACGTTCCACGGACGAAATCGGACGATTGACCGACACCTTCAACAACATGATCGCGCGCCTGGAAACCTCCTTCGCGCAAATCCGGCAATTCAGCAGCGATGCGTCGCATGAACTCCGGACCCCGCTGACCGTCATGAAGGGCGAAAGCGAGCTGGTTCTCCGTCGTCCTCGTCCCGTCGAAGACTATATCGCCGTCCTGGAAAGCAACCTGGAAGAAATCGACCGGATGTCGCGCATCGTGGAGGAACTCCTCTTCCTCTCGCGGGCGGATCTGGGCCAGGTCAAAACAGAATGTGAGCCGGTCCGCCTGGAGGCATTGGTGGAAGATATCCAGCGTCAAGCCTGCCTGCTCGGACAAGAGCGTGGGGTAGACGTGATCATGGGCACCATTCAACCGGCAACCGTCCGTGGCGATGAACTCCGCCTGCGGGAACTCATTTTGAACATCGTGGACAATGCCGTGAAATACTCCTACCCGCAGGGCACGGTGGATATCGATCTGCTGGTGGAAGGCCGCACGGCGCGCCTTTCCGTGCGGGACCACGGGATCGGCATCCCCCAGGACGCGCACAAACAAATTTTTGACCGGTTCTTCCGCACCGACGACGCGCGCGCCCACACGAAAAAGGGCACCGGGCTCGGCCTGGCCATCTGCGCCTGGATTGCCGAGGCACACCACGGACACATCGAGGTCCAGAGCGAAATCGGCAAAGGGTCGACCTTCACCATCGTGCTGCCCCTCGCTCCGCCGACAGCTTAACAACTTCTAATCCCTCGTTAATTGGTTTCTCATCCACGGTTGCTACTTTCCAGAGTGACTGCTGCGGGATCTCTCCCGCGCACACAGATCACCGACTTCAGGAGGAGGAGCCCCATGAAACGACCTACGCAGTCCGTCAGTGCCATTGCCGGCATCGCCGCCCTGGGCGCTGCCTTGTTATGGAGTTATCTCCCGCTTACCACCTCACACGCTTCGAATCCCTCACCGGCCGCAGAAGAGCGCCCGGCCACGCTGACGGGAACCCTTCCCGCAGCCGGATTCGCAGATGTGGCCAAGACGGTCACCCCGGCCGTCGTGAACATCACCACGAGCGGCGCAGAAGAAGTGGCTGATTCCACACGCCCGCGCGGCCGGATGGAAGACTTTTTCGGATCGCCGTTCGGTCCCCGCCGGTTCGGGCCACCGATGGAGCCCCGGGAACGTCGTGGCGGAGGGCAGGGATCTGGCGTGATCGTCACCCCGGACGGGTATGTATTGACCAATAACCACGTGATTGCAGGAGCCAAAACCGTCACCGTCACCCTTCCGGACAAGCGGGAGTTCAAAGGGCGTATCGTCGGTAGTGACCCCAAGAGCGATATTGCTGTGGTCAAGATCGATGGCACTCAGCTTCCGACAGTGACGTGGGGCGACTCCAGCCGCCTCCAGGTCGGTGAATATGTGCTGGCTGTCGGGAACCCGTTTGGTTTGAACTCCACAGTCACACTGGGCATTGTCAGCGCCCTTGGCCGCGGGCATATGGGCATTACGCAGTACGAAGATTTCATTCAGACGGATGCCGCGATCAATCCTGGCAACAGCGGCGGCGCGCTCGTGAATACCAGGGGGGAATTGATCGGCATCAACACGGCGATCTTCTCTCAGACCGGCGGCTACCAGGGCGTCGGCTTCGCCGTCCCCACGGGCATGAGCAAGCCAATCTATGAGAGTCTGGTCAAGACCGGAAAGGTTGTACGCGGGTATCTGGGCGTCGGGATACAGGATCTGAATCAGGAGTTGGCCAAGTCGTTCAACGTCAAAGGAAGTAATGGCGCGATCGTCACCGATGTAAAAGAAGAGGGGCCTGCGGACAAGGCCGGCCTCAAGCAGGGAGACGTGATCCTGTCCTTTCAGGGAACTCCGATCGAAGACGCCGTCACCCTTCAGCGCGCCGTTACAAGAAGCTCCGTCGGCAGCAAGGCGACGATAACCGTGATGCGAGAGGGTCGCGAAAAGGACCTGACCGTCACGATCGGTGAACTGCCGGACAACCCGCAGGTCGCGAAGGCGGAGACCGGTCCGTCGGAACAACCGCTGGCCGGACTCGCCGTGCAGGAGCTGGACCGGGAAACTGCCCAGGAACTCGGGATTAAAGGCAAAATTCAAGGCGTCGTGGTCACGACCGTCGATCCGGAGAGCGACGCGGAACGCGCCGGGTTGATGCCGGGCGACGTGATCCGGGAGATCAACCGCAAACCGGTCACCTCGATGAAGGATTTCGATCGGGCCGCATCGGACCTCAAGAAGGGGCAAACGGTGCTGGTGCTGGTCAATCGGAGAGGCGCGTCCCTATACCTCAGCGCCAAGATCTAAGGGGGTCCGAATAGAGCGGGGCAGGCGACTGGTGAGCGCAGGCTTATCGGTAGCCTGCCCCGGATTTTTTGGGCATGAGGAGAGTCGGAACAGCGGGCGCAGCAGTCGGCGCGTCGGCCCGGCTAACCGGCTGGGCAATGAGATCATATCCGGCCACATCGGTGATGGTGACCGAAACAAACTCACCCGGCTTCGCCGCGTTGCGATCACAGAAAACCACCCCGTCAATCTCAGGCGCCAACCCTTCGTGCCTGCATTCAAGCAGCCGGTCAGATTCTTCTGAGATCCCATCCACAAGGACCTCCATCGTGCGGCCGAGATAGGCACGATTCTTGGCTTCTGAGATGGACTCCTGCAGAGCCAGCAGCTCGTTGCGCCGCTCTTCCATTACCGCCAGGTCGACTTTCCGGTCGAGATCGACGGCCGACGTGCCTTCTTCATCAGAATAGAGAAACACCGCCACGCGATCGAATTCCATATCGAGGATGAATTGCTTCAGTTCCTCGAACATGGCATCGGTCTCACCGGGAAACCCGACGATAAACGCCGTCCTGAAAAAGACGCCGGGAATCTTGGCGCGGATACGTTCAACCAGCTGAGTGACGTGTTTGCGGTCTCCCAATCGGTGCATCCGCTTCAGCATGCCGTCGCTGATATGCTGCAACGGCATGTCGAGATACTTGGTGATACGCGCCTCTCCGGCATACAGATCCAGCAACTCATCCGTCACCTGTTGCGGGTATAGATAGAAGGGCCGGATCCAGCGCACATCCTTCACCGTTACCAGTTCCCGAAGCAACGCCGTGAGCCCCTGCTTCAATCCAAGGTCCACCCCGTAGTTGATCGTGTCCTGCGAAATCAGGTTGAGTTCCTTCACCCCTTCCTGAACCAACCGTCCGGCCTCAGCCACAATCGACTCAATCGGGCGGCTGCGCTGCTTGCCCCGCATGATGGGAATCGCACAGAACGCGCAGTTCCGGTTACAGCCTTCGGCAATTTTCAGGTAGGCGCTGTGGGGAGTTCCGAGGCGAATGCGTGGAGTCTCGGCATCGTACAGATAGGGCGGTTGTCCGATCCAGAGTCGCTGCTGACGAGCTTTCGGCGCCAGCAAACTGCGGCAGATCTCCGCAATGCGCCCGAACTCGCCCGTTCCCACGACGCCGTCCAACTCAGGCAATTCTTTCAACAGTTCGCCCTGGTACCGCTGGGCCAGGCATCCCGCGGCAATCAGGACGCGGCAGGATCCGGACTTCTTCAACCGCCCATGTTCGATGATGCTGTTGATCGATTCCTGCTTGGCTTCCTCGATAAAGCCGCAGGTATTGATGATAACGACTTCCGCGGCGCGCGCGTCGCCCGTGAGTTGGAAGCCTCCGGCGACCAATGTACCGAGCATGACTTCTGAGTCCACCTGGTTCTTTGAACAACCGAGGTTCACAAAACCGATCGTGGGTTTGTCGCGTTTCGCGCGTGACGGGGTAATCAATGACGAGGCCATAACCTGGCAGTCTACGAGACGCCGGAAAACTCTGTCAAACGAGCTCTCTTGCTATTCCGTCTGCAGCTATCCTAAATTGAACGCATGATACGGACATTTCAGGGCATCACCCCGACCGTTCCGCAATCCTGCTTTATTGAAGAGACCGCCGTGGTCATCGGCGATGTCGTCATGGGCGAAGAGTGCAGCGCCTGGTTTCATGCCGTCATTCGCGGCGATGTGAACTACATTCGCATCGGGCACCGCACGAACGTGCAGGACCTCTGCATGTTGCATGTCACACACGACACCCATCCCCTGATCATCGGCGACGACGTGACCATCGGACACAACGTGGTCCTGCATGGCTGCACCATTCAGAACCGCGTGCTGGTCGGAATGGGCGCTATCATCATGGACGGAGCGGTCATCGGAGAAGACTCGGTAGTCGGCGCCGGAGCATTGATCACCGAAGGCACTGTCGTCCCGCCCAAGAGTCTCATCCTGGGCTCACCGGCCAAAGTAAAACGCCCCGTCACCGACCAGGAACTCGCCTGGATCCGAGAGTCGGCGCAAAACTACATCCGCTATTCCCGCCAATACCTCTCCGGCCCCGACAAGCCTCGCCCCGGCTTCTGGGTCTAACACCATCAGTTCACTTCTCACCCCAGCCGCATCAGGCAGATGGGGTCACCAACCGTCGGTGAGGCATACGTACGCTGGTCGATCCGGTAACGAACTCCCCGCCGATGACACCACTCGGCCACCCACACAGCCTCCTCAACCGTCGTTGTCACCGATCCCGGAATCATTAATCGACTCAAGCACCGATCCACCAAGGTGGCGACCGTGCGCTGCTGAGGCAGAAATTTTCGCGCATCGAACGTCACCGGATTCGCACGACCGTAGGACAAGGCCGATAACTCTGGAAACCGCTCGGGATCGTTTAGCACGCTGACGAGCCAGAGGTGATCCACCCGATCTTTCACGGACCCGGCGTCCTGATGACGGAACCGGATCGGGAACCCAACACAGGCACGATTGAGCACCTGCACTTCCTGCTTGCGTAGATTACAGGCCAGGACCTGTCTCCCGAGATCCAGGCTTTCCATCAGAAGGAGCGGAATTTCCGCCACCCCCGCGCCCACATATAAACTGGTGCCGCCCGTCTGAAGCCGCGGCAGGAGCGCCTTCGCCAGCTTCAGACCAAGCCGCTGACAAAGCCCGCGCTTCGCCGCCCAAAATTCATCCCCGCCTTCGTCGCAATAGATCGGGCCCAGTCGCCCGTAGTCGAGGCGCGCGAAGATATCCTTCGTCGCCCGCCGAGCGGCCGTCCCCACGTTCTTCAGTTTACGAACCATGATGCTCCATACCGGCCACACCTGTTGCCGCTGTCCCGGCGCCGACGACAACCGGGCTCATCAGATTGAGAGTCAACCTATCGCGCGTGATGGAAAGGCGGACGTCCGAGATTCGCCGCAAATTGGAAGCCACCGGCCGGCACGGCACAGGGCCGTGACACCGCCGCACGAGTCCACGCGACGACCTCCCTCTGCGGATCGTTGAAGCGCCGCGTCATGAACGACTACGCGACGATCTCTGTGCCGATCCCCTTGTGAGTGAAGATTTCCAACAGAATGGCATGGGGTGTACGACCGTCGATGATGTGCGCCTTTCCCACCCCCCCGGCCAATGCGTCCAGACAGGCATGAACTTTCGGCAACATGCCCTCGCTGATCGTGCCGCGCTTGACCATCCGCTGCACGTCTTTGCGGGAGACCGTCGGCAGGTGGCGGCCATTGGCATCGCGGATGCCCTTTACATCGGTCAACATCACGAGTTTTTCCGCCTTCAACGCGGCAGCAATCGCGCCCGCCACGAGGTCGGCATTGATGTTGTACGTATTGCCTTCCCGGTCCGTTCCGATCGGCGCAATGACGGGAATGTAATTGTCTTCCTGCAGCTTCAGGAGCAGCGTGGGATCGATCGATTTCACATCGCCTACAAACCCGAAATCGGCATCCGAGCCATCCGAATCGAGGTCCTTTTCAATGCTTTCCGCCCAGGCCTTCGCCGTGAGCGGCTTGGTCAACATCAACCCGCCGTCCTTGCCGCTGAGCCCGACCGCCTGCCCGCCGTGCCGATTCAGGAGATCGACGATCTCCATGTTGATCCGACCCGCCAGGACCATCTCCACAATTTCCATTGTCGCCGCATCGGTCACCCGAACCCCGTGACGAAACTTTGCGACCATTCCCAGCCGATCCAGCATCTGATCGATTTGCGGACCGCCGCCATGCACGATCACCGGATTGAGCCCCACATATTTCAACAGCACCACGTTCTGGGCAAACCGCTCCTTCAAGGGGGCATCGGTCATCGCATGCCCCCCGTACTTGATGACGACCGTCTTGCCCTTGAAGGTGCGGATGTAGGGCAGGGCCTCGATCAGCACGTCCGCTTTTTTAATCAGTTTGTTCATGCGCTCCCCCCGCTCCTGCCTGCCGCCTACAGAATATAGCGGCTCAAGTCTTGATCCTTCACAATATTCTGCAAACGCTCCCGCACATACCCGGCGTCCACGACGATGGTCTTTTCTTTCATCTCGGATCCTTCGAACGACACCTGTTCCAGCAGTCGCTCCATGATCGTAAACAGCCGCCTGGCGCCGATGTTTTCGGTCCGTTCGTTGACCTGCACGGCCGTTGCGGCAATCTCCGCTAATCCGTCATCAGCAAATTCGACCGTGAGCCCTTCTGTCGCCATCAACGCCTGATACTGACGCACCAGCGCACCCCGCGGTTCGGTCAGGATACGCACGAAGTCGTCCTTGGTGAGCGGTGCCAACTCGACGCGGATAGGGAAGCGGCCCTGCAGTTCGGGGATTAGATCGGACGGCTTGGCGACATGAAAGGCACCGGCGGCGATGAACAGAATATGGTCGGTCTGCACAGCGCCATGTTTGGTGCTGACTGTGGAACCTTCCACAATCGGCAGCAGGTCGCGCTGCACCCCTTCGCGGGACACATCCGGTCCCATCGCGCGCTCACGCCCGGCGATCTTGTCGATCTCATCCAAAAAGACAATGCCGGTCTGTTCGACCTTCGTGATGGCTTCCCGGACGACTTCGTCCATATCGATCAACTTTTGCGCCTCTTCCTGGGTGAGATGCTTCAGCGCATCGGGCACTTTCATCATCCGTTTCTTTTTCTTCCCTTGGAACATGCCGCCCAGCATGTCGCGCAGATTCCCTTCAAGATCCTCCATGCCGCCGGCATTGGAAATCACCCCCAGCGGCAATGCTCTCTCTTTCACCTCTACTTCCACAGATCGCTGATCGAGTTTGCCCTCGCGGAGTTGCAGACGAAGCTTGGATCGCGTGGCATCAGCCGATTCGATCTGCTCAGAGGCATCGGTACGCGCCCCGGAAGGTTCAAATCCAGGAGAAGTCGGACGGGACGGTGCACCAGGCAACAGAAGATCGAGCAGCCGCTCTTCTCCATGGCGCGACGCCTTCCCCTGCACCTCTTCCAAGTGTTTGGTCTTCACCAAACTGATCGCCAGCTCGGTGAGATCGCGAATGATGGATTCGACATCTCGGCCGACATACCCGACTTCCGTAAACTTGGAGGCCTCCACCTTGATGAAAGGCGCTTCGGCGAGTTTCGCCAAACGCCTGGCAATTTCGGTTTTCCCCACGCCGGTCGGCCCGATCATAATGATGTTTTTCGGCATGACCTCATCACGCAGCTCAGGAGCCAGCTGCTGACGGCGCCAGCGGTTACGGAGCGCAATCGCGACCATGCGTTTGGCATCGTGCTGACCGATCACATAGCGGTCCAGCGCTTCGACGATCTGCCGGGGCGTCAGACTATTCACATTGACAGGACGGGGCGTCGATTCGGTCGTCATGGCAGGCAGATCCTAACGCGAGAGCGATTCGATCACAATCTGTTGGTTGGTATAAATGTCGATCCCGCCGGCAATCATCAGGGATTCCCGCACGACCTGTTCGGCAACCAGTTCGGAATGCCCTAGTAATGCGCGGGCGGCGGCCAATGCATAGGGTCCCCCCGATCCGATCGCCAGGATGCCGTCTTCCGGCTCAACGACATCTCCCGTTCCGGAGATGATGAAGGAGTGATCGAGATCGGCAACGGCCAGCAGGGCCTCCAAGCGCCGCAATACGCGATCGGTCCGCCAGTCCTTCGCCAGTTCCACGGCGGCTCTCGTGAGATTTCCACGGTACTCGGCTAACTTGGCCTCAAACTTTTCAAACAGAGTGAAGGCATCGGCCGTGGCGCCGGCGAACCCCGCCAACACCGTATCGCCGTGCATACGGCGCATTTTCCTGGCATTGTGCTTCATGACCGTGGTGCCCACCGTGACCTGACCATCACAGCCCATCGTCACCTGACTGCCTCGTCTCACACATAACACCGTCGTGGATCGAATCGTCATCGCGACCCCTTCTGCTTGGTGGACTCGCTCGCCTCCGTGGCACCCACGGCACGAGGGTGCGTGCGATCGTATAACGCGAGTAGTTGGTCCGTCGCAAGATGTGTATATTTTTGGGTCGTACTGAGCGAGGCATGACCCAGCATTTCCTGAATGGCGCGCAGGTCGGCACCTTCGTCCAGCAAATGCGTGGCAAACGAATGGCGCAAGGTGTGGGGATGGACCGCGCCTCCGGTCAGTTGCCGCGAATATTTTGCCACAATGCGCGCAATGGTTCTGGTGGTCAATCGGCCCCCGCGGCTATTGCGAAAGACGGCCACGGCGTCCGACCTCCCGGAGGACGGTCCCGGCACCGCCTGGATCTGCGCGTGGTACGCATCGATCGCCTCCAGCGCAATGATTCCCAGCGGAATCACCCGTTCTTTCCGCCCCTTCCCTCGCAGACGCACCAGCCCTTCGCTCCGGCTGATATCATCGCAATTCATGCCGACCAATTCGCTGACACGAGCCCCCGTGGAATACAACGTCTCGAGAATCGCGCGATCCCGTAACCCCACCCGCTCCGTTCCACCGGGAAACTCCATCAACGCACCGGCGTCATCTTTCGTGAGGACTTGGGGAAGGTGCTTGGGAAGTTTCGGGGCACGCACATCCTCTGCGGGATTCACGTCCAACTGCCCGATGCGCACCAGATACCGGAAGAAACTGCGCAAGCAGGCCAGCTTTCTCGCGAGTGACGTCTTTTTTTCGCCCGTTCGATCACGAGCAGCGAGAAACTCACGAATCAGAGCAGGCGTGACCGATGCGGGCACCAGCGTCCCACCAGGCTGTGGCACACCGAGCGCGAAGGCGTGGAACTGAGCCAGGTCGGACGTATAGGCACGAATAGTTTGGGAGGACGCGTTCTGCTGGACAGCCAGGACGTCTAGGAAAGTCCGGATTGCGCGATCCATGCGTCAAAATCCTCAACAGCTCGTTGCTGGATGAGACGCCGCTTCTGATCCTTGTCGCGCGTCTTGACGGTGACGGGTGGGAACAGCCCGAAGTTGGTGTTCATGGGCTGAAAGTGAGCCGGGTCGCTCTTGGTAATATGCGCAATCAAGCAGCCGTGGGCGCTGTTCGGCGGCGGAGTCACTAACGGCTGGGCCGCCAGGCCTCGCGCCGCATTGATACCTGCAATCCCTCCCATCGCGGCCGACTCGGTGTACCCTTCGACCCCGACCAATTGTCCGGCAAAAAATACGGTGCCGCGGGACTTGAGCTGAAGCGTGTCGCGCAGCAATTGCGGCGAGTTGATGAAGGTATTGCGATGGAGGCTACCCAACCGTAGAAATTCGGCATTCTCCAGCCCCGGAATGAGACGAAACACCCGTCGCTGCTCCGGATACGTGAGTTTGGTCTGAAACCCGACCATGTTGTAACAGGTCCCATGCGCGTTCTCGGTACGAAGCTGCACCACGGCGTACGGGCGCACGCCTGTCTTTGGATGCTCCAACCCGACCGGCTTGAGCGGTCCGAACTGCATGGTCTGCCGACCGCGCTCGGCCATGACTTCGATCGGGATACAACTTTCAAAATAGGCAATTTTCTCGAACTCTTTCGGCTGGACCTTCTCGGCCGTCATCATCGCGTCGTACAACGCATTGTACGCCGCTTCATCCAGCGGGCAATTGAGGTAATCAGCCCCCCCCTTGCCGTACCGTGACGCACGATAGACGATGTCCATGTTGATCGACTCCGCATCGATAATGGGCGAAATCGCGTCAAAGAAATAGAGATGCCGCTCGTGCGTCAATTCGCTGATGGCTTTCGATAACTTTTCCGACGTGAGCGGACCGGTCGCAATGATACAGACGGCGTCCTGCGGGATCTCCGTAACTTCCTCGCGCATGATCCGGATATTCGGATGCCCCTCCAGCGCCTGTGTAATCACCCGGGCGAACTGCTCGCGATCGACCGCTAACGCCGAGCCGGCCGGCACACGCGCCTCCTCCGCCGCACGAATCACAAGCGAGTTCAGGCGACGCATCTCCGTCTTCAGAATGCCGGGCGCATTGAGCGGATCGGCGGATCCAAGGGAGTTCGAACACACGAGCTCCGCCAGATCACCTGTCTTATGTGCTTTGGTCATCTCTTTGGGGCGCATTTCGTAGAGCGTCACCTTGGCCCCGCGATTCGCTGCTTGCCAGGCGGCCTCCGTGCCGGCCAGACCACCCCCGATGATCACAATGTCTTCACGCATGAATGGGAAACCTTTGAAAAGATGGAAGGAGGCTCATTGTAGGAATCGCCTTTTCTCGATGTCAAGAAACGGAAGGCTGATTCCCGATGACCCTGCCCATGACGCATCTGACGCCGATCAATCGAAGGCGGGCTGGAAAAGGCCCTCTGAGTTTGTTGCTCCCTTTTGCCAGACCATGCTAGACTCTGGCCGCGTGGGCGATTAGCTCAGGGGGAGAGCGCTTCCTTCACACGGAAGAGGCCACTGGTTCGATACCAGTATCGCCCACCATTTTTTCAATCACTTGCACGACAACACTCTCCGACACACGCAACACTGTGGTCATTTTTGTGTCACGGTGTGACCGTCGGTCCAAAATCTCCACTCCATCTCGCAGGCTTTCCGGGTAATGATGCGCATAACGTTGCGTCATGAGCGGCGACTTGTGCCCGAGGAGCCGTTGCACCTTGTAGAGATCCACTCCCGCCTGGACCAGCCGCGTCGCAAAGGTGTGGCGGAGGTCATGAAAATGGCAATTCACAATCCCCGCTTTGGCCATCGCAGGCCGCAACGCCCGTCGCAGATGGTTGGGATCTAACCGTGTACCGGCGAGACTGGGAAAGACCAGCGCGGTTTTGATGTGCCGCACTTTGGCCTTCTCCGTCAGGAGCGCCATTACTGTCTGATTCAATGGCACTGTCCGCCGCTCCTCGTTTTTCGACTCAAACACGGTCGCAGTTCTTCGGAACAGATCCACGCCGTTCCAGGTCAGTGACAGGATCTCGCCCAATCGCATCCCGCTATGCAGCGCGAACACCACGAGCTCGCGTAACCAGGACGGACAGGCATCAAGCAATCGCGCCTCTTCATCCTCCATCAGCCACCGGTCTCGTTTCGTCGCCCCCTTTTCGAGAGACACTCGACTGACGGGATTGTCTCGGCACCATTCCCACTCCCGCTTCGCCAGGCTGAAGGCCTTTCTGAGACAGGTCAGCTCCCGATTGATCGAGGCCGGTTTCACCCCAGTGGCGGACCGTCGACTTTTATACTCCACGATCAGCTTGGGGGTAATCTCCGCTAACGTCCGGTCTCCGAAGAAGGCACGGAAACGCTTCAGGAAGGCTTGTCCGGTTTGTCGGCTGGCCAATTTCACGAGGTGCTCCCGCTCAAAACGATCCATCAATTCCGCGAAGGTTCGAGACTGTTCCTCCGCCCGCTCAAAATACTGCCCCTCGATCAATTGCACCTTCACCTTCGCCATGATGGCGTCAGCCAAGGCTCGATTCGATGACCCTGTCGAACGGCGAATCCGTTTCCCTTGAAACACAATATTCATCCACCAAATATTCCCTCGCTTAACGAGCCCCATCGTTGTTCTCCTTTCCAAGAGGGCTCGCTGTTGGTCTGGTTTCCCCGTGGCGGGAAGTATAGACGGCACGTTTAGCCGCTTCAATGAGGTGGTCTACGTCACCAGCTTTACGCCGGGACACCCGGTGAGGCCTCATATTCGACGTAGAAGAAAAGCTGTTCAGCCAGACCTGGATCGCCTCAGGTTCAAAGCGGACGAGGCCGTGTATGCGACGGCAAGGAATCTTATTCTTGGAAACCCAGAGGTAGAGCGTGGATTGCTTGATATTGAGCCAAGCCGAGAGCTCTTTGACGGTAAGCATATGCAGATACACCGGGGGAGTCTATCGACACCCCCAGTCCCCCTAGCATGGGCTGCCCGCGTGACCGCCGGCAGACCGGTGAAACCGAGTGGGTGGTTGTTTGAGCAAATTGCGGTGTCGGTCTTTCCACCGAGCAATGCCCCTGACAATTTCCTGTAATAGCCATTCTTCCCCTCCAGGGGTGGCACAAATGACCGCCAACATCGGCGTCAGGGTGTCACTCACCCATCGTTTCACGTTCTGCAGGGTCTGCACCTGCTTCTCCTGGGCCAATCACCCCTTCTCAAATCCCTCCCTCAGGAGGGCGTACCACTCCAAGACTGGAGCCCGGTACCGTTCTTCATCCTCGGCATCCTTCGGGATCTGCTGGAAGTCCACATACGATCTCAGCAAGCCGACCACCAGCTCCTTCCAATCGACTTCGTCTAACGTGGCCAATGCTCGGGCACATTGTTCGGCCCGATCCTTCTTGAGCTCTAATTCCCATCGTGTCCCGTAGTCCTGATAGTGCTCTTGTCCTTTGCTCTGGAGTTCCAACCGCTTGTCATAGATGCGGAGTAACGTCTGACTCTGCGGACTGCCGAAGTACATGGTCTCGCCCGTGGTCGCTCCGGTCCCATGCGTGAGGTTGGAGACGATATGCGGACTTGAGCCGCCCTCGTGACGCACTGGCCTGCCGAGACCGCTTCTCTGATGGTCGCCACCGGCACCGTGCCTGCTCGGTCATCAAGGGCGCAATCAATGCGCGTGACATGCCCCTGTTGAGCATGCACCCACCTAAGGAGAGTGCGAATTTGATCCCGTGTCAGGGCGGACGCCAGGCCGCCCGACAAATCCACATGGATTTCATTCGGACGCCGAGGGGCATTCGTGCCCAATTTGCCCACCCCACGCAGGCCGTCAACTCGCATCCAGGACAAGGGATAGCCTCGAAAGCCGCCTTTGGCCTTACTCCAATCTCCGCCGAGCACCTTCATGGTCTCCTGGGGATTGCTGGCCAGGACCGTAAAAGCCAACCAATCAATCGTCAGGGTGAAGCCAGAATCCATGGAACCTATCGAACTCCTGTAATGAGCGCTGTAGGTAGCGCCCCCGTGTTACCAAGACGGGGGCCATTCCGCTCCGCCCCGCAGCCTATCGGCATGCGGCGCGGACCGGCTTTGCCTCCCGCCCACGGACGATGGTGTTGCTGTGTGACGCGCTCCAACTCAGACATCTGCACCTCTTGGTGAGCCCTGTTTCCGTTCGTCTCACCCTAGGCGAATCACCGGACCGAAGCCAAGGCCCCGGAAGAGGTCACTAGGGGTCACGAGGGGACAGCAGAGGACAAAGTTTGTGACAGCTCAGACGCAAAAGGAAGTGAGCATAAGGAGGCGTATGTGCGCTTTCATGCGCTCAGAGCGGCAATTGTGCGCATCGTTCGAAGGCGGGACAGGGAGCGACCCAAAATCAGCTCGTTTTTGACCCGTGCGCGAAAAAAAGTTTGAAACGAATAAGCCGTCTTGTAGCGACAGCATTGCAGGATTGGTGAGGGAGTGCTAATTTTTCCGGCCTCGTCGTTCAGCTTTTGGCTTGGCCAAATACCGAGAGTCGATTGAGTAGACAGTCGATTAACATGGCTAGAAATGCCTGAGCTCGATTTGAAAAATATTATTACTGAAGGACGTAAAGAAGTGCCCCAGGGGACACTACTACGCGTGAGTCTTGGTTCTCGTCCAGGCACAGTGACAGTTCATGTTCAGCTCCCAGATCAGACGGATTGGACGATGTATTCAGACCTTCAGATTGTCAATGGCACCGTAACGCTTCCTGTTAAGCTTGTGTTTCTTTCGCACGCAAAGGAGGACGCACGTTTTATTAGAGACCTAGCTCATCGCTTGCTTCAGGATGGGGTACTTGCGTGGTTTGATGAGAAGGAGTTGCTGCCAGGTGATGACTGGAAACGAAAGATCGACGAGGCAATCGAAAGTTCTGATTTTGTCCTAGTGTTTCTATCCGCAACTAGTGTTTCCAAGACTGGCTACTTCCAGCGAGAGCTCAAGTACGCACTGGATCAACATCAACTTAGGCCCGAGGGCTCCCGCTATATCATTCCTATCATTATCGACGAATGTCAGCCGCCGCGTAGTCTTCGAGATATTCATTGGCTTCGTACTGATACTTCGGAATGGTACGAGCGTCTGAAGCGTGCTCTTCTTTCGTGAGGGTAGAACGCATAACTGGTGGCCAAGTCATGTCTTCGGACGTTGCGAGGCTCACATGTGCTCTATCGCTTTCCAAGTCGACATCAAAACCAATAGCCTATTGGAATTAGGCAAGTGAGGTGGCCGTGAGACGAGATATGAGCCTAGTCCGACATCTTGTTTTGGCAATAGAGGCTAGCCCATCCGGCTTTGCTCCAAGGACCCTAGCAATTGATGGGTACACTCAAGAAGAAATCGGATACCACTTGCATGTCATGCTGGAAGCAGGACTTATTCGAGGGGCCGATGTTACCACGCATGGTGCCAAGAGTCCGGAAGCTATAGCCACGAGTCTTACCTGGGCTGGTCATGAGTTTGCAGACGCCGCACGAAATGAGGAGCTTTGGGCGAAAGCCATGGAGCTAACAAAGGAGAAAGCAGGCAGTGTAACAATTGAGTTAATCATGAAGCTTTTGGCCTCTCTCGCGTCATCTGCATTAGGGCTCTAGTAAGGCACCTCAGGTTCAGTTGGATTCGAAGCGGAGGGAACAGATTCGTAACCTCTGCCCAACTCACACCTCATTCAGCACAAATTGGAGGATGATGCTTTTCACACCTCATCAAAGGCAGGAGTACGGAAAAGAAGAAAAGTTTCATCACTGGAAAGCCAACTACGGACAACCCGCGTGAATATGGTTCGGATCAGAGAACTTAAGAGGACGGTTCGTCCAGCCAGATAGGCAAGAAAGAGATTTGAGCGACAAGGTCGTCAATTCAAGGAGCGTGCATCGAGTTGTCCAAAGCTTCGTAGAATTCAGCATCACAGAGGTAGGGTTAAGATAACAATGAAGGATGGCGAACCATGCGCGTACCGGTTGTGTGTTTAGAGTGCTATAGGCCAACAACGCCTCCGCCAGCTGGATCTGTGAGTCTTGGGAGGTTCAAGAATCCGGGGTTTACAGCTACAAGTGTCCAAACGGTCACAGCACGACAGCCTATCTCCGAGAGGAGCGGTTTGAGATGCTGTATCAATCGGCAGCGTACGCAGTCCTCGATGGTTACTACAGAGAAGCAGTTGCCTCCTTCACTGGTGCCTTTGAGGCCTTCTGCGAATTTTACCTTCGAGTAATTGGAGGGAAGAAAGAAGTTGCTTCGGACCGCTTTGAAGAATCTCTCAATCGGCTGGTGGCACAATCGGAAAGAGTATTAGGCGCCTACACCATGACTTACACACTCGAGCACAGAATCCCGCCGCCGGCTCTGCCCCAGAAACAGATCACATTCAGAAACAAGGTGATCCATAGAGGCAAATTCCCCACACGCGAAGAAGCTATTGCCTATGGGCAGGATATTGCCGATGTCATATATCCGGTGCTCAGTTACTTAAAGCAACATGAGCGAAAGCACGTAACTGACGTTGTTGATGCCCGGATCAATAAACTCTGCCAAGAGACCCATGGCAGACAAAGTATATGTCTCCCAGGGATCATCAACATCAATCAAATTTCTCCAGACCCGCAGCCCATCCTTAAGGAGTCTCTGGAAAAACTTGAATCGACCCGGAAATCTAGAGGTTGGTAGGTATAGAGTCCCAACTATTCTTGTCCTGAGTGAGCCAAGGCTCTCTTGCTGGCCCAAACTATTTCTTCAGCGTCAATGCACAGTGTCTTGGAGAATTAGATGTCCTTTCGTTTCTGAATCGCCTGAAACGTGCGATTTCGACCGCACCGTTCCGGACAAACTCGCGATCGCCACGAATGTGCCATTTCTCTCGCGCACATAGATCTATCATGGCGCAAATACCTCAACGTCTGGCCCAATCAAATGTCCGTGTGCGTTGCTTCGTTCGGTGTACAACCGTATGGATCACCTACCGGTGCGCGAGCAGGCGGGCAAACTCAGCGGCTGAAATGACCGGCACTCCGCTGTAGTGTGACGCCTCGAAATCCTTATCCCCGGTCACGAAATATTGGGGCGGGGGTGTGGTCGCCATGAGATCGAGGAACGGTCGATCCTGCGCATCACGCAACGGAGTATTCGTGGGATGGGAATCAACGAACTGCACTTCAGCTTGGATGGTCGCCAGAAAGCTCGTGATATCCACCCCGGCCCGAGTAAACGCTCGCTGGAGTTTTGGCCGCCGCAGAACGGCTTCCAGTTCCGCGAAGGTCTCAGGGCTCATGACGGGGATGAGGCGACGCTGCAGGACGGCTTGGATGATCCGTGCAGGAGGCCCTGCGGCGGACAGCAGACCGGACACGAAGATATTGGTATCAAGAACGACGCGCACGCTCGCGCCGAACCGCTGCCACCTCAGCGGCAATTTGTTCAGGAGTGATGCTTAGCTCGCGTGCCGCACTGCGCACCTTGCCGACCATGCGAGCCAGCTTCTTCCGACTGGCTGCTCTGGCCGGAGACTCCAAAATCAGCACATCGGAGTCCCGGTGTGCCACCACAGCTTTACCCCACCCCTTCATCCAGGAGGAGGGAATCACCACGCCTTCTTTGGTGTACTTCACGGCTTTCATCGGCAACGCATCCAGTGTATCTGCGGCAGTATACCATGGTGCTGTGGCTCTGTAGTCAGCGCTCGCGATTTTGCGAACCGCTCGCCTATCGTTTGTCGCTTCATTCTCTGAGGGCTCGATTGTGACCGTCCCCGCCAAACCACTCCTTTCGGCGTCGCCTGCCGCTTAACGGTCATGTTGTCCGAGGCCATTTCACTGTGGTCATTTTTGTGTCAGAAACTATCCAAAACCTCAAAATCTCCTGTAACCAATCGATGCAATAGAAAGCTCTTAAATGCTTGATTTGTAGCGCTTTTGTAGGGAAACCATTGCAACAACGAACCTTGTAAAAATCTAGCTTTTCGCCTTCACACGGAAGAGGCCACTGGTTCGATACCAGTATCGCCCACCATTCATATTCCTACCGTCATATCCCGACCGTCCCAACACCACTATCATCCTGCAACAGCTCAATTTATCTCGACATCCTACTGCAGCCAGCTGCCCCGCCCTCAACTGGACAGAATCAAGCGCCTGAGCTAGACTTTTCTCACAAGGAACAGACTTCGTTTTTACGAATGTTCCGACAGAAGAAAGAGAGGCATGGTATGCGCGGGACTGCAGCAACGATCATATTGGGACTGGTTCTAACCACAGGCTGCTCGACCACCAATCAGGTGGCGACACAAGACCAGAACTATAATGCGCCGCTCAGCATTTATAGTGCGATGGACAGCACCTCACTGGTCTATTCCGATCCCATGGCCGCCTCACAAGCCAACGACCACCCTTATCGATGGGCTGCGTTCATCCTCCATCCCGTCGGTCACCTCGTTGACTACACCGTAAACCGCCCGCTCTACGCCATTGCCAAACACGCACCCTATCTCTTCGGTTATACGTCCGAAGATTCCATGATCGACTCGCAGCGACGATGACCCTGCTCGGGACCTTGCCTGCCGGGACCTCTCCCGGCGGCGAGGCACGCGTTCCTTGCCCGCCTATTGCCAGTCGCATCTCACTTGCCGTTCAGGTATGCTCGCCACTTCGATCGTGTGCCATGTTGAAGCGGGGCATCGAATCCGGCCATGTATCGTCAACGCTCACTGCTGCCGTTCCTGTTCGCTGTCTGCGTCCTGTGGGCAGGATGCGAAACTCCACCACCGGCTCGGCCCCCGCTTCCTCCCTCGGAGAGTGACCTTGACCTCCTGGGCCCCACAAAACTCTGCGATTCCCGCCAGACGTTCCTAGCGGCACATCCTGGGGTCATCCCCCACACCCAAGCCTGGGGCAGCGGGCAGGAACTCCAAATCCCGTCTGAGCAAAGCCGCTCCAAGAGTGACGAGTCATACTTTTTCGACGAAGACGGAACATTGGTCGGTATGCTGTTCGTGTTTCGTTCCGGACTCGATCTCGCCCCCTACAAAACACTCCGCTATACCCTCTCCCGACTGAAACCCAGCCTGGAGTTCTATTTGACCGTGGCCCAGTTGGCCGATCGTCAGAACATGGAAGGCAGCACCATCTATGACACCGGCGACGAAAAGACAACCACCCGATACCTCGTGCTGGGCGATCGCAGTAACCAACGCCTCCTCGAAGCCTCCTTTACGGTCGATCCCTACGTGAAGCTTTTTTCTCCCTATCGCAAGGAGTTCCTTGACCGCCTCCGCGATACCGCTCAACACACCGGCGGCCAGCACCTCGATACGCAGGGGGCCGAGGACAAGGAACCCTTCGCATCGCTGCAACAGTTTGCCCGCGGTCAAACCGCGCAACTGGCCTATTGCGGAACGAAAAATCAGGTCATCGCCCTCGACGCCTACCAGAAAGCCAGCGCCTCAGGATTCACCGGCACAGTCTGGCAAGCGGAGCTTCACCACCGATTGGGCGTCTCCTGGGAAGCGGCCGGCAACCTGGAGAAGGCTAAAAGCGAACTCCTCGCCTCCTTAGCCCTACGTCCCAATTCTCCGGAAGTCGTCAACAACCTTGGTGCCGTGTACTGGAAGTTGGGCGAGAAGAAAAATGCCCTGGCCTCCTTCGAAAAAGCCATATTGATGCGCCCTAACTACGCGATTGCCCGCTTCAACGTGGCCGAGGCCATCGCAGATGACAACCCGAGGCGGGCTATTACGGAATACGAAACGTACCTGGCCCTCGTCGAAGGCATACTCGAAGAAACGGACCGTGCCGCGCTCGCACAAAAACGCGTGCAAGCACTCAAGCACCAGTAGGCCTATTTGGATTGCAGAGTGAACACTCGCCCGGCATGGAGCCGAACGTGAGAAACGTGGGGACAGATCAGCGGGGGGACTTTTCGGCTTCTTCCTGACTGGTCTTACACTCAATGCATAACGTGGTCACAGGGCGGGCTTTCAGGCGCTTGTAGGGAATATCGCCTTCACAGCCCTCGCAAATGCCGTAGGTCTGCGTGGCAAACCGCCCCAGCGCCTCATCGATTTTCTTGAGCAGTTTTCGCTCCCGTTCCCGAATACGAAACGAGAAATGCTGGTCGGCTTCAGCGGAAGCCTGGTCACTCACATCGGGGAATACTTCCAAACCGGTCGGATTCGTCAGCACCACGCCGGCTTCAGCCAAGATCGCCGCACGCTGCCCTTCAAGGTCTGCCAGGATATCGGGATACTTGACCCCGTTCGCCTTGTTGGCCTTGAGTGGCTTTCGCCGAGCGACCGTGTTTTTTTTCGCGGGAGTCTTCATCGAATACTCGGAATCGAGATGCCGGTATTGTCTTCAGACCGTATACAGAAAATCGACTATAGCAGCCGGAAATCAAAGGGGTCAATCGGTTCTTCGAGCCTTCGCCGAGCCATCACGCATGCCTGAGCCCGAAAATCCCGGTCAGAGATCCCTCCGGCCTTCGATCGATTTCACGAGGGTGACTTCGTCCGCATACTCGATATCCATCCCGACAGGAATGCCGTAGGCGATGCGGGTCACCCGAACATGATGCGGCTTCAAGAGCCGGGTCAAGTAGATGGCGGTCGCTTCACCCTCGATCGTGGGATTCGTCGCCACGATGACCTCTTCCACGCCTCCCGCCTTCACTCGATCCAGCAACTCCTCGGCACGAATGTCCGATGGTCCGACGCCATCCAGGGGAGACAGCACTCCGAGCAGGACGTGATACAGGCCTCGATAGCCGCCGGCCCGTTCGATGGCGTACAACGTGCTGGGCTCTTCAATGACGAGGATCTTGCTGCGGTCCCGCTTGGGATCCCGGCAGAACTCACAGAGTTCCCCCTCGGCAATATTCCGGCATTGTCGGCAGAACGACAGTCCGTCTTTCACCGCCTGAATCGCCTCGGCGAGGCGCATCGCATCTTCCCGCTCCGCCTTGAGCAGATGAAAGGCCAGCCGTTGCGCACTTTTCTGACCGATCCCGGGCAGACGCACCAACTCTCGCACTAACTTCGCTAACAGACCCTGCTGATCAACACTCATAACGCATCATCACATCCGGGAAGCACGCCGCCGCCATCAGAACAACCCGGGGATCTTCATCCCGCCCGTCACGGCCTTCATTTCTTCCGCCATCATTTCACGGGATTTTTTCAGCGCATCGTTGCCGGCCGCCACGACCAGATCCTGCAGCATCTCGACATCGCCGGCCTTCACGACTTCCGGATCGATCTTCACGCTCAGCAGGTCCATGGCCCCGTTGACCGTTACCGTCACAATCCCGCCACCCGCAGTCCCGGAAACGGTCTTGGTCGCGGCCTGCTCCTGTACCTTGGCCATCTGCTCCTGCATCGCTTGGGCTTGCTTCAAGATGTTGGACATATTCCCGAATGGACTCTTCATTCCTGTACCTCCTGCGCCGGAGCCGTCGTGCGAACTTCCGCCAGCTCTCCGCCGAACATCTCCAGAGCTTGTTTAACAAGGGGATGTGCCTTCGCCTGTTGCGTCAAGATCAGGCGCTGTTCCTGCTCCTTGGCAACCCGGATCTGTTTCATCGTAGGGGCGGCCCCTGGATCCTGCTCCGCCACCTCGACGATTCGAATTCGTACGGCACACCCGTAAAGACCTTCTCCCAACGCCGCCAAGGCTTGTAGGTTGTCTTCCTTCTCCAACATCGACCGCGCGGTCGTGGCCTGCTTGGCAAACCCCAACGTGATCAACCCGCCCTCGATCTTGACCAGACGGCCCATTTCAAGGAAGGGCGCGATATTGGGATGATTCGTAGAGACCGCTTCTTGGAACTGCTCCCAATTCACTTCAACCGCGGCAGCCGACGCCTCGGCAGCAGAGGTCGCCTTGGGTTCCTGCTGAACCGGCGCAGTGGAAGCCGGAACAAGCGCGGGAGCCGGGGGGACAACAGCAGGCGTGCGGGCAGGCGGAGCCGCCACTTCGCGCGGCGGTGCGACAGAGGGGGCCTTGGGGGCACTCCCACCAGCAGGTGACGTCTTTGCGACGTTGTCCCGGCTGACTTTCACACCAGGAGTTTTGACCACAGGCGCAGGAGACGGTACCGCCTTATCCTGGGATTGCGCAGACGTCTGTGTGACAACCCGGCGGTCGGCTGCCGGTTTATTGGGTTGAACACTCAGGCCGCCGGATGCCGGTTGGCCCTCAGCGGTTCGCAATAGCCGGGTAGCACGAACCGCCGCCGTTTCGAGCACAAACCGCGGATGGGCACTGACTCGCAAACTGTCTTCCGCAGCGGCATACATTCGAAACAATTCCTGCAATTGCTCGACGGTGAACCGCTCGGCGTCACGAGCCAGCTGCGTCAAATCTTCTTCGGTCGCTTCGATGAGACTCCGCAACTCCGGCCCTGACGGCACGACCGCCGCCACCAGCATGTTCCGCACATATTCCACCAGATCGGCACAGTAGGCGCGCACGTCATGTCCCTGATCCAACAACGCCGCGATGACCTGCAACGCCTTGGCACTGTCCTGCTGGATCACCGCCTCGACCATGGCACGTATACGCTCCTGCGGAACCGCGCCGAGCAACGTTTCGAGATCCTCGTGGCGAATCGTGTTGCCGCCGAACGCAATGATCTGATCCAGCAAGCTGAGCCCGTCACGCATACTGCCTTCGCTGGCCCGCGCCAGGGCCATCAGGCTGCGGTCTTCGATGGTCAACCCGTCTTGATCGGCGACATGCCGCAACCGTTGCACGATCTCGGCTTTGGAGATCCGGCGAAAATTGTAGTGCTGACAGCGTGACAGGATCGTCGCGGGAATCTTATGAATTTCTGTTGTTGCGAAGATGAACACCACATGGGAGGGGGGCTCTTCCAGCGTTTTCAGCAGCGCGTTGAACGCCGAGTTGGAGAGCATGTGCACTTCGTCGATAATGTAGACCCGATACTGCCCCCGGAACGGCGTAAACTTGACGTTCTCGCGAATCTCGCGAACGTCGTCCACGCTGGTATTCGACGCCCCGTCGATTTCAACCACGTCCACCGACGTGCCCTGCGTAATCTCCCGGCAATTCGCACACGTATTACACGGCGTTCCCGTCGGCCCCTGCTCGCAATTCAGCGCTTTGGCTAAAATCCTGGCAACCGTTGTTTTCCCCACGCCGCGGGTACCGGAAAAGAGAAACGCATGGGCAATCCGCTTCGTCGCGATCGAGTTCATCAACGTCTGCACGACGTGGGACTGCCCGATGACGTCGTCAAACGTCCCCGGCCGGTATTTTCTTGCAGAAACCTGGTAGTCCATGTTGCGTCTATCGTGTCGGGGCGGTGGTGCTCGTCGATGCTGGCGGCGCCTGACGCGCCGCGCGAGATGTCATCGAAGAAGTGGGGCCAGGTGATCCTGCGGCACACAGAACGAACCGCTTACCGTTGCTTCCTTCCGGACCTGGCGGGGTTCACAGGGTTCTGTTGCACAGGGCCCGGCCCCGTCACACTAAGATCTTCTCCGCTCGCCAAGAGTCATTCAATCGCTCGCGGTCGAGCTAGCTCTGTTCGATGGCGGAGAGGGTGGGCATTCGAAGTCGCGCTCACGCGCTCCCACTGAGGGGGCCCGCCCCCTCGTGTCTCCCCACGCAGGGGAGTATCTCCCCCGCGATCCCCCTCGTTCGAATCCCACCACGTCCGTTCGCGATGGCAATTCCAACTCGCACGCCTTCTCAACCTTGCATGGCTCTGTTCGATGGCGGAGAGGGTGGGATTCGAACCCACGGTCCCGTTGCCGAGACGCATGCTTTCCAAGCATGTCGATTCGTCCACTCTCGCACCTCTCCGCGATCGGACGACTTCAAGGGGACGCATCTTATCACGCAGGTTTTGGTGCGGCAAGGTAAGCCGGAGCCTGCAAACATGACACTGCGAAGGTGAAAGGAAGTCCGGCCTCGATCGGGAGCCCCACGACGGTCCCGTGGCGACTGCCCCCGGGATGCCACCATTGACCACTCCTGCGCGCATTCCTATACTGCGGGACTATTTCAGCGGAGGTACGTGATGAAAATCCTGGTCGGGATCGGTGTCGTGATCCTGCTGCTCATCGTCCTGATCGTCGCGTTGCCATTCCTCATCGATCTGAACAAGTATCAAGACCGGTACCGCCCCTTAATCGAAGAGGTCCTCAACCGGAAGGTCGAACTCCGGGACATTCGGCTGACCATCTGGCCACGCATCGGCGCAAGGGTCGGCGGCTTTGTCGTGCAGGACGACCCGGCCTTTCGCACAGGCCCCTTCGCATCACTCTCTTCACTGGATGTCGGCGTCAAGCTGCTGCCGCTGCTCAAGGGCACAGTCGAGGTCGAGGAGATCACCCTGCGCGACCCGGTCATCACGGTCCTGAAAAATACCCAGGGCCAACTCAACATCTCGACCCTCGGTGCCAAAACACCGGCTCCGCCGGCCCCCTCGAAGCCTGAGGCCCCCGCGCAGACGCCCGGGAGTCCCCTCCAAATCCTGGCGCTCTTTGCGGTGGACCGGGTCTCGATCGACGGGGGAAAACTTTCGTATCGTGACGAGTCCACCCCGAAACCGACCGAGCACACCGTCAATAATCTTGAATTTCTGCTCACCTCGGTCCATCTCGGCGAAAGCCCCACCGTACATCTGGGGGCGACGCTGCAGCCCTACAACTTGCCGGTTCGGCTCGACGGCACGTTCGGACCACTCGTTGAAACCTTGGACATGAAATCATTTACCTTCAACCTGGCACTGGGAAAGGTGGCGATCGGCCTCAAAGGTCGTGCGGTCGGAGGGAATCTGGACGCGACCATCAATGCGCTGCAGATCGACACGGCAGATCTCCCCCTCACGCTGCCGCTGACGAAACCGGTCCAGATCAAGGATGTGCATCTCACCCTCCATGCCCTGTACCCGGTTCCTCCCGACACCCCGCCCGCCAATCAGGTCGATCTGACCGATCTTGGGCTGACCCTGGTCATGGGCGGATCGGCCATCAATGTGAAAGGCACGGCCGCCAAAGGCCTGGCCAATCTGACGGCGGCATCCGCCAGTATCAACTCCGCGGATCTTCCGGTAGCCACCCCCCTCACGAAGCCGGTCGAACTCAAAGACCTTCATGTGAACCTCCGGGCCAAATATCCGCCCAAAGAGGGGGCCGCGCCGCTCGAACTGGCCGAGATTCCGAACCTGGGCCTCACCGTCGCCATGGGGAGCTCACGTATCGAGGTCAAAGGAACGGTGCTCGGCGGATTGGCGAAAATCACTGCCAACTCAAAACTCATCAACACGACTGATCTTCCAATCGCGCTGACACTGAAAAAACCCGTGGAGGTCAAAGACCTGCAGGCCGCAGCCGAAATGAAGGGACAGGAAGCACGCCTCACTAACGCCTCGCTCCAACTCTTCGGCGGATTTGTCCGCACGCAGGGGACGCTCGGCCTGGGCACCGCAACTCCCCCCTTCAACGGCACGGTCTCGATTCAAGGCCTCCAACTCGGACCGGCCCTTCAGGCCGTCGGCACCGACCAGGTGTCCATGAGCGGGACGGCCAGCGCCGAGTTGGCAGTCAACGGGCGTGGATTTACCCATCCGGACCTCGTCAAGGCCCTCGCAGGTACCGGCCGTGTGGCAGTGAAAGAGGGGAAAATCGAGGGGATTAATTTATTGCAGCAGGCCTCGATGTTGCTCAAAGTGGTCGGCGTTTCCTTGGACAACGTCAAAGCCACCGCATTTTCCACCATCGAAAGCGACTTTGCGATCAAACAAGGTCTGATCGCCGTCCAACGGCTTCTCATCGACAGCCATGATTTTCAGGCCACCGGCGGCGGGACGATCGGCCTCGATCAGTCGCTCGACATGAAACTGAACCTGAATCTGTCCCAGGCCTTGAGCCAGAAGATTGCGGCCGGCTCTCCCATCGCCAGAGTCGCGCTGACCGGCGGGCGTCTCGCGCTGCCGCTGCTCATTACCGGCAGTACGCAGGCCCCTTCCTATGGACTCGACACAAAAATGTTTGCAGGAAAGGTCAAAGAGCAGGTGAAGGAAAAGGTCAAAGGCGCCGTGGGGGACCTCTTGAAGGGTTCCGCGAAACCGGACGATCTCAAACAGCAAGGCAAGGACCTCTTGAAGGGACTCTTCGGGCGGTAGCCGTTGCGGGGAGGACGCATGTCGTTGGCCAATCTGGTCACTCAATATATCGTGCAATACGGCTTTCGAATTATGGGGGCGATCCTGGTCGTCGTCGCCGCCCTGTTCGTCGCCAAATCGGTGGGGAGACTCTTCGAGCGCTGGCTGAACGAGCAGGACCTGGAGCCACCGCTTCGCCTGCTGCTCCTGCGACTCGTGAAGGCCCTCGTGGTCATCCTCGGCCTTCTGATCGCGCTGGATCAACTCGGCCTGCAAATCGCGCCGCTGGTCGCCGGGCTCGGCGTGGCCGGCCTGGGGATGGGCCTCGCGCTGCAGGGCGTCTTGAGCAATGTCGTGGCCGGCCTCTCGATCATTTTCACTAAACCCTATCGGGTCGGCGAACATGTGTCGCTCCTGGGGGTACATGGGGATGTCGCAAAAATCGATATCTTCACGACGACGCTCATGCATCCGGATCACTCCCGGATCGTCATCCCGAATCGCAAAGTGGTGGGAGAAATTCTGCACAACTTCGGCACGATTCGGCAGCTGGATCTTTCCATCGGGGTGTCCTACCGGACCGATATCGACACCACGCTCCGCGTGCTGCGCGATCTCGTGAGCCGACACCCGAAAGTGCTTCAGGATCCGGCCCCGATGATCGGGATTGCCGGCTTCGCCGATTCCTCCATTACCCTGTCCATTCGGCCCTGGGTTCAGGTGGCATCCGTCGGGGCCGCGCACATCGAACTCAATCAGGCGATCCTTCAACGATTACAATCCGATGGGGTGGATATCCCGTTCCCTCAGCGTGAGGTACGACTACTGAATCCATCCTAAGGCCAGAGCCGCTGATCACTCTCCAGGCTCTGCACATCCACGCCGCCGGCACCAGACCTGACTTGTTGCCCCCTGCGCAACATGCTAGTCTAGGCCCCTTTCGTGATAAAACGATCGCGACCAAGGAGACCCCATCATGAGCAGGCAGACGGATCTTGATCGCCCCCGACGTTCGGAACGAACCTCGGGCAGCAGTCTCGCCGACACAGAAACGGAATCCGTGCTGACCGAGGAGCATGCAGCCGGCACCAACCTCGACAAGATCCGCGACATTCTCTTCGGCGCCCAGGTACGTGATCATGAGCGCCGGTTCGCCAAACTCGAAGCGCAGTTGCTGGCGGAAGCAGCCCAATTGCGCAACGACCTCAAGGAACGATTCGCCTCGCTGGAGCAATACATTCGAAAAGAAGTGGACACGGTGACGGGGCGCCTGACGGCCGAAGAACAGGACCGCACCGATGCCGTCGGACGCCTGACCACGGAACTGCAGACGCTGGCCGGCGTGCTCCAGCAGACGGCGACCCAGCTGCGGGAGCAGAGCGAGCAGGCACATCACGACTTGCGCACCCAGCTCCAGAATCAGGCCACATCCCTCTCCGGTGATTTCACCCAGCAACATGCCGTCTTATCGGCCACCCTCGACGATGCGGTCCGCCAACTCTCACACCAAAAGACCGACCGCGCGTCCCTTGCGACCTTGTTCCAGGAGCTCTCACAGAGGCTCTCGCATGACCAGCCTCCGCAACAGGCCTAACTCCACGCCGATTCGTCAACGGTTCCGGTCTGCCCTTCAGACCGCGCGCACGGTTGTTTCCTCGGCAACGATGTGTCGTATAGAATTCCCTCCTTCCTTTAGGCCATGGAGACGGGATGGCGCGCGCACCTAAAGCCGGCACACCGGCAGTCGAACGCGACTATGCCGAATTGCGCAGCCTCCTCCTGGCGCCCGAGCAATCGCGGCTGGAACAACTGCAAGAGCAGGTCGAACATCTCGACCTCAACGCCCACAATCTGAATCGTGTGCTTCCCGAGGCGATCGCGCTTCGTGGGGAGACCGACCACCGGCTGACCCATGCCCTGACCCCTCACGTCTCCGAAGCGCTGGGGGTCTCCGTGCGCAAACAGCCCCACATGATCGTCGATGCGATTGCCCCGATCATGATGCCGGCGATCCGCCAGGCCATCGCCAATGCCTTGCGCAGCATGGTGCAATCGCTCAACCAAACCATTGAACACAGCCTCTCGATCCGAAGCATGCAGTGGCGGCTGGAGGCCTTGCGTACCGGCAAACCGTTCGCCGAGATCGTCCTGCTTCATACCCTCTGTTATCGAGTCGAGCAGGTCTTTCTCATTCACACACAGACCGGCCTGCTGCTCGCGCACGCGGCCGGCGACGCGGTCGCCGTGCAGGATCAGACCCTGGTCTCGGGCATGTTGTCGGCGATTCGGAGCTTCGTCCAGGATTCGTTCGGGGCAACGCCCGATCAAGCGTTGAACACCTTGCAAGTCGGTGATCTGACCGTCTGGATCGAACAGGGCTCCTCGGCAATCCTCGCGGCCGTCATACGTGGCACGCCACCGGAGATATTTCACGTCCACCTCCAGGACACGCTCGATCGCATTCACGCCGAACACTCCGATGCGCTGACGCGCTTCAGTGGTGATGCGGCACCCTTTACCGGAACCACACCGCTCCTGGAAGCGTGCCTGCGGACCCAGTTTGAAACGCGCCGGCGCGCTATAGCCCCCATGACATGGGGACTCTTAGCGGCGAGCATTGTGGGAGCAGGCTGGTGGGGGCTGTCCGCCTTTCAAGACCACCAACACTGGCAGGCGTATCTGGACCGGCTGGCCTCGGAACCGGGCCTCGTCGTCACCTCCACGCATTCAGCAGGCACTCGGTATGTGCTCACCGGGCTGCGCGACCCGTTGGCCGCTGATCCGGACGTGTTGTTGCAGGGCAGTGGGGTGGCCGCCGATCGAGTCGAAGCGAAATGGAGCCCCTACTACGCCCTCGATGCCGCGTTCACCCTGAAACGAGCCGGAATCGTCCTGTCACCCCCAGACACCGTTCGCTTGACCCTGGAAGGACCGCGCCTCACGGCCACCGGCGCAGCCACCGCAGAGTGGATCCGGCAGAGCCGACCGTTGGCGCGCCTGCTCCCCGGTATCACCGAATATGACGACCGCCGCCTCGTCGCTCAATCGCTTGAGGCACTGGTCCAACGGATGGCAGGGGTCTGGATTCTGTTCCAACAGGGAACGGCGACGATCCAATCACCGGAACAACTTCAGGGGGTGCGTCGCATATCGGCGCTCCTGTATCAGCTGGACGATATGGCGCGTCTCTCCGGCGCAACGGTGATGCTGGAGATCACCGGCCAAACCGACGTCGTGGGCCGGTCAAGCCGGAACCAACGGCTGAGCGAGGATCGCGCCCGGTCGGTGCTCGAGGCCCTTCATCCCGCCACCTTTTCCGCGATCACGTTTCACGCTCGCGGGATCGGCCCGGCAGCTGAAACCTCACCCTCCCTGGGTGCCGCCACACTGCCGCAGGACCGGCGAGTGTCTTTTCAGGCTACTGTTCACCCCGCTTCATGAGACGCCCCTGACATGATCGAAAAAAAAATCTGCATGCTGGGCGCCTTTGCCGTAGGAAAAACCAGTCTGGTGCGCCGCTTCGTCACCAGCTGTTTCTCCGACCAGTATCAAACAACCATCGGAGTGACCGTCGACAAGAAAACCCTGTCGATGGACGGCCGGGCCGTGACATTAGTGCTCTGGGATCTCTACGGAGAAGATGAATTCCAAAAATTGCGCCGCTCGTATCTGCGCGGATCGTCCGGGTACCTGGTAGTCCTGGACGGAATGCGGCGGGCCACGCTGGACATCGCGCTGCACATTCAACTGACCGCAGCAGACACACTCGGCCCGGTTCCGTTTGTGGTCCTCATCAATAAACTGGACCGACGGGCGGATTGGGAAGTGACCCACGAGGACCTCGCCCAGCTCGCCCAGCGTGGTTGGACGGTGCTCGTGACCAGTGCCAAGACAGGGCAGGGCGTCGAGGAGGCCTTCGCGGTTCTCACCCGCGCCGTGCTCGGCACGCCACCGGAAACGCCCCCTGCAGGAACAACCGATGGCGTCTAACACCCGCCCGTCTGCACCGGACTTACTCTGCACGGATCTGTTGCAGCGGTTCCAATTTGCCATCCTCGAACACGTCACCGGTGCAGATTTCCGCATCATCGGGCACCCGCCGGCCTGGCTGTTCACCCTCTACCCCGACGCCCGAAACAATCTGCCACTGTCCATCGATGCTCGCACACCGGTGCTTCAGAATTTCCTGGCCGATGCAGCCGATGCATGGCAGACCGACGGCGACGACATCGCGCACTCGGGGTTTTGGAGCGAGCAGCCCGAGGCTGAGGAGCCCCGGCACTTTCATGCCATGGCGCTGCGACACGGTCCCAGCCGCCTGTTGCTGATCCAACACAGCACGGCAGCCTATGACCAACAGGCCACCCTCCTCCAGCGGGCTCGCGATCAGGTGCTTCGGCAGCACGAACACAATCGTGGGCACCAACGCGCCCAGCACGAGCTCACCACTAAACTGGTGGATATGGAGCGGTCTCGGGACGACGTCGCTGTCATCTTGCAGCAACTCGGACTGGCCACCCTGCTGATCGACCAAGAGGGGCAGGTGCGGTTTCTCAGTGCCTCCGCAGCTCGTCTGCTGGACACGCCCGCAACCGGCGGGCCGAACGGCTTGCTGTGGGAGACACTGCTCCCGCTAACGAAACCGGATCGGCTGGCCCTGCAGTCGATGTTGCAGCAACCCGCATCCCGGCGCGAACGAGTGCAGTGCCATGTCGAAACCCAGGCAGGGCGGCACCTCTGGCTGGAGATAGAACTGCAAGACGATCCACGGGACACCGGAACCAAGATCATGTTTCTCCACGACATGACCGACGTCCATCACTTGCGGCGCCTGTTGGAGCTGAAGGCGCACTATCATGATTTGGTCGGCAAGAGCCGCGGGATGACGCAGATCTACGAACAGATTCAGGATCTGGCCCGTGTCGACTCCACGGTCTTAATCGAAGGCGAGACCGGTACGGGGAAAGAATTGGTGGCCCGCGCGTTACACCAGGCAAGCGCACGACATAAGGGGCCCTTCATTGCAGCCAACTGCGCCGGGCTGACGGATTCGCTGCTGGGCAGCCAACTCTTCGGCCACAAGAAAGGCGCGTTTACCGGAGCCATCGACGACCAGCAGGGGCTCTTCGAGGCCGCGCAGGGCGGGGTCTTGTTCCTCGACGAGATCGGCGATATCCCCCACAACGTCCAAACCAACCTGCTTCGCGTACTGCAAGAGAAGGAAGTCACTCGGCTCGGTGAAACCAGACCGAGAAAAGTGAACGTGCGCGTGCTGACCGCAACCCACCACAATTTGAGTCAGGACGTGGCGAAAGGAACCTTTCGCGCCGACCTTCTCTATCGGATTCGAGTCTCACGGATCCAGCTCCCGCCGCTGAGGGATCGAAAGGAAGATATTCCCCTCCTCGTCGCCTCCTTCCTGACCGAGGGGCGGGCCAGCATGGGGAAAATCATCCATCGCGCCAGCCCGGCAGCGATGGCGGCACTGATGGAGTACCATTGGCCCGGCAATGTGCGGGAACTCAAGAGCACGATCGAGTGCGCGATGATTCATTGTAAGGGCGACACGCTCGAAGCCACAGATCTTCCTCCCGAACTTCGGCAGGGACCGACAGACTCTCCCTGCGAAGTTGTGCCGCACGGAGACGAGCGCAGTCGTTTCGTGGCCGCCCTCGGACAAGCCCGTGGCAACCGAACAAAGGCCGCGCGCCTCCTCGGAATGAGCCGCGCCACGTTTTACCGCCGACTGAGTGAACTCGATCTCCCGACCCGCTAACCTGTCCCGCAGTCACTCGCCCCGCTCACTGTCTCGACATGTCTCGCAAGACACAGCGCGAGACAACGGCGCGTGTCTCATCCGCAGACAATCCTGGGAGCTTCTTAGGGGTCCTCACCCGAGAACCCAGATTTTATCGTCGCGCGGCAAAACGTACGGTGTATGGCATGGAGCTTGATAGGAGGGTACCCGCGAAAACCACTGCGTGCAACGCCCTGAAGACGGGCGGCGCAGCAGACCTATCGAAGCGATCGCAAGGAGAACCGATGGACAAGCTCATTCTCTTCTCACGACCACGGCCGGATGCGCCCACGGCAAGAGAGCGCGAGATACTCAATCAGATTTGGGCCGGCCTGACGAGCCAGGAAATTGCGGCTCGTTTACAGATCGCCCCCAAAACCGTGGAATCACACCGTGCCAATCTCTTGAGAAAATTCCGCGCAACGAACTCGGCACAACTGCTTCGCCTGGCACTGCTTGAGGGCATACTCCGTATGCCCTCATCCGATAGCACAGGCCCCTCCCCGACCTCGGCGGACTCGGAGAGTACCAAAGAGACACGGAAGCTGACCAACGTCAAATGACGGTGCACATATGAGCTGCGACCGCGGCGGGAGTCTCAGACTCACAGGACTGTCGCATAGTGATCCACGGCTCCGCGCCATCGGCCCTGCTGGGTCCATGCGATGACACTCCGCTCTGTACGTATACCCAACAGAACGAGCCATTCATGCGTGCGGAAAGGCCGTCCTACGCGAGTCCTACAATTCAAGTCGACCAGCCGCGAGACGGATTTCTTGAGCCAGAATGTTGATCTCCTACGCAGAATCAATTATACATCGCGAGCATTTCCCACTGATCAGGCAACCGACAGGCTGTTGCCGCTCGCAAGCCCCAGGAGGAGGACCTGAACGATGCGACGACTTGGATCTCTTTTTTTTGCGCTACTCGTGATGGCGCTCGCTGCCCCAATCGTGCGAGCGGAAGCTCCGGCACCGGCTGATACGACACCCGCAGCGCCCGCGCTCGATGCCGTCACGCTCAAGGACGGCACGGTGATTTATGGGCAGGTCCTGGGCATGATCGCGGACGAGCTGCACATCAAAACCGGTTTCGGGCCGACCGCAGGCGACGATATCGTCAAGATCATGTGGCCGAACGTCGCCAAGCTGGTGGTCAATCGTCCCGTCCCTTTCAGCCTCAAAGAAGGCACGACGGTAGTGGGGACGGCACAACCGGGCGAGCCCGGCACCATGATCCTGAAAGCCGCCCCCACGGGAACTCCGATGGCCATTCCACTCGACACGGTCATCGGCATGAACCAGCCAGCCGTGATCTATACCGGCGCCATCCAGGCCGGGTTTTCACAAACGACCGGCAACAGCCATCTGCGAAATGGCAGCTTGCTTGGCGAACTGTCGGCCCGCAGTGAATCACTGCGCCTGACCATCCTGGGACGCTACATCTACGGCGATAACGCGCAAAATCTGATCGTGCGGAACAGTCGTGGCACTATCAAGCTTGACTTCTTTCTCTCGAAACGTTTGTATTGGTTCGCGTCGGCGTACTTCGAGCAGGATACCTTCCAGGACTTGAAGTTGCGCACCGCACTCGCCACCGGTCCAGGCTATCAATTCCTCGACCGCGGCGACTTAGCAGGCCTCTTTAAAGATATGACCCTCTGGGCGGAAGCTGGCGCCGCCTACTTCAACGAAGATTTTAAGCTCGCCGACGATAAATCCAGCACCCGAGGCCGATGGGCGGTGAAATGGAATTGGCCGCTCTGGGGCGGCGACCAGGTGAGCCTGTATCACTTCCAGGAAGGATTCCAATCGCTCGCCAACTCGAAGGATCTCTACTTGACGGCCGACACCGGGCTGCGCTTTAAAGTCTGGGGAGGTCTCGTAAGCGGCTTTCAGTGGACCATGCGGTACAACAAGAATCCGCCGCCAGGCGTGTCGGATACGGACAACCTCTACCTGATTACGCTGGGATACAGCTTCGATACCAGCCGAAAACAGTAAGGGACGTGACGGCTCGGCACCTATTCGGTTCACATAAGGAGGGAGCAGGATGAGCATGATGAGTGAATTTAAAGAGTTCGCCGTGAAGGGCAATGTGCTCGATATGGCCGTGGGAGTCATCATCGGAGGCGCATTCGGGAAAATCGTCTCATCCGTCGTCAGCGACATCCTGATGCCACCCATCGGTCTCTTGATGGGAAAAGTCGACTTCTCCAGCCTCTTTATCCCGTTGACCGAAGATGCCAAAGGAAAATCGCTGGCCGCAGCCAAAGCCGCCGGGGCCGCCACTATCAACTACGGCGTGTTCCTCCAAACCCTGCTCGACTTCACGATTCTGGCCTTCGTGATTTTCATGGTGATCAAACAAATGAACCGTTTTAAGAAAGCGGCCCCTCCCGGTCCGCCTCCTGCCCCGCCGAAGGAAGAAGTATTACTGACGGAGATTCGGGATCTCTTGAAGAATCAACGCCACCAATAGTTCGCGCTCGCGCAGGACTCGTCCCCGCTGCCTGGGATCGACCCGGCGGCTCCGATATTGTTGAAGGAGGATTGCATGACTACACTCCGTATCATTCCTGTACTGTTGAGCGCCCTGCTGCTCGCCTCGTGCGCAACGGCCCCTTCCCCTAACGACTCGGCGAGCCGAGCCTTGAATGAAATGAAGGCGGTCGCCAGACCGCTCCCGCCGAAGCCCGATCCGAAAGACGCACGAATTGCCGAACTCGAGCGGCAGAGAGCCGCGCTCGAATCGGAGCTGGCACAGGTTCGCTCCTCGCTCGCCGGCGATGTGGACCAGGCAAGAGCCAGAACCAGCGCGCTGGAGTCTCAACTCAGCCAGCGTGATCAGGAATTAGCGGCACTCCGCAACGCAACCGGAGACAAAGAGCGGCTCGCGGGACAGTTGTCGGATGCCGAACGCCAACTGTCAGCGAAGGACCAAGAGCTCGCAGCCCTCAGGAGCGGCGTCGGAGACAAGGACCGCCTCGCCGCGCAACTGGCGGCGCTCCAAGGACAACTATCCTCAAAGGATCAGGAACTCGCCGGACTGAAAGGGAATGCAGGAGACCGGGATCGCTTGTCGTCCGAACTTGCACAGGCCAAGCAGCGAATCACCCAGTTGGAGCAGCAACTGGAGGCCAACAGTCATGAGCTGGCAGGGTTAAAAAATGCCGCCGGCGACCGGGAAAAACTCGTGGCAGACCTCGCAGCGGCCAGACAGCGGGCCTCGGACCTCGAGAATGAAATCGGGCGCAGAGACCAGGAAATGACCGCGCTGAAAGGCGCGTTGGATCAGCAAAAAACCAGTCTGGCCGAAGCGAAGGACGATTTATCGAAACTGCTGCAGGCCGAAGTGGCCAAAGGCAACGTGACCATGAAGCAGTTGGGAGATCAGCTCACCTTGGGGCTTGCCACCACGTTGCTGTTCGACTCCGGCGAAGCGACACTCAAGCCGGGGGGAGCCGATGTCTTGCACCGCATCGGTGGTGTGCTCAAACAATACCCCGATCGTTCAATTCATGTGGCCGGCCACACGGACAACGTGCCCATCAAGGGGAGACTGGCCAAGACCTATCCGACCAATGTCGAACTGTCTCAAGCACGTGCCGAAAGTGCACGTCAGGCACTGACCGAAGGGGGCATGGCCCCGGACAAGATCGAAGCCAAAGGGCATGCCGACAGCCGGCCGATTGCGAGCAATTCGACCGCCGAAGGACGGCAGAAGAATCGGCGCGTCGAAATCGTCGTCGGACACTAACCGGCTATCCGCAGGTTCCCCAGCCTTGCATCAGCCCCAGGAACGCGATAGATTGCTGTCGTGTTCTTGGGGCCTGCATGTCGCTCGACAGATTCTGTCGGGACGCATGGCTCGCACCGGCTGATCACCATCCGTCAGCTCCGTCACAGTCGCCTCACGTTCTTGGATACGTTGATTCCTCTCGGGCGACTGTCGCCCCCATGCAGCCGGCACCGTCTTCCTACTCAATGACCGGGGAGAGATCGTAATGAGACGAGCAGTATGGGCGCTCATGGTTCTCAGTTCCCTCGCCGCAGGCTGTGAAACCGCTCCACACGTCCAGCCCATCGCATCGAACCCGGCATCGGTAGAACCTAAGCTACTGGCCCTTCAACAGGAACGAGAGCAATTACTGACCACCCTGGGTGAATTCCACGATCGCATTCGCGACCTGGAAAGCAAACTGGGAGACCGCCAGAGTCAACCCGCCGCAGCATCATACGACCAATTGCTCAGCGCGAAGGAAGCGGAACTTGTCGAACTGAGGCGGTTGGCACCGGAACGCGATCGACTCACCGGCCAATTGACGACCGCCACCAACGAGCTCATCCAAGCCCGTCAACGAATCGGGACGCTTGAACAACAGTTGGCCACGCGAGACAAAGATCTGGCTGCCCTCCAAACCCGGGCAACGGCCGTCGCCGACCTGGAAGTCGCCCGGCGTAAGATCTTGGAGCTGGAAGCGCACATCGCCCGTCAAGACCGCGACCTTCACACGGTGCGTACCGGGTCAGCCGAACGGGACAGCCTGGCGGCTCAACTACAAACCGCCACCGCCACCATCGAATCCTTAAAAGCCCGTATCAGCACACTCGATCAGCAGCTCAAAGACCGCGAGCAGGCCTATGAAACAGTCCGGTCACGCCTCATGGAGCGCGACAAGCTGGTCCCCCAATACAATGCGATGATTGCAGAAATCTACCAGGCCAGGCACCGCATCGCAGCACTCGAACAGCGTCTGAACGAGAAGGGGAGAGATCTGTCGCCGCGCCAGAAGGGGACTCAACTCTCCAGCAGTCAGCGCGACGGAGGACCGCTGAACCAGCGCTCCGGCGCTGCCCACCAATCTCTTGGCGATACGACCAAATCGATACCCGATGGGAAATCAGCCGCCCAGGGAAAGGACTCCACACGCAGCGGTGTTGCATTTCCAGGAAACCCCGCTCAAGCTGAGGCTCGGAACGGAAGCATTGCGGCGGTGAAAGAAGAACTTCTCAAAGTCCTGCCGGGCGACAATAGACAGAAAACGATCAGCATGAGGCAGGATGGAAATCGATTAACGGTCGCGCTGGACAGCAATTTGCTGTTCACATCGGGTGACGCTGCGCTGAGCCCGGAAGGCGCAACTATCCTTAAACGCATCGGTGCGGTCCTGGGACAGCCTCCAGACAAGTTTGTGCAGGTCGCAGGACACACCGACAATCAAGCACTCAGCAAGACGCTTCAAAAAACCTTCCCCGACAACAAGGCACTCTCATGGGCTCGCGCTGAAAATGCCCGCAGGGCATTGGTCAACGGAGGGATACCCGCCGACAAGACGAAGGCCGTCGGGCTGGCCGATACACGCCCGCTCACATCCAATGCCACCGAGCAGGGCAGGCAGAAAAATCGCCGCCTTGAATTGATCATCGTCCAGGGGCCGACTGTTGCCGCGACGGTCGAGGAATCGAGGCGCGGGCAGGTTCGACTCGCAACCCTCAGCGCAACACCCTAG